>OKSW01000953.1_pt1 | contig 10227 bp, 10 predicted proteins | sample 1606351 | NCBI WGS metagenome assembly OKSW01 (sample SAMEA3879565, study PRJEB24766) | human gut metagenome | biome: human-associated habitat; feature: feces | place: USA | collected 1985/1987 | reverse complement strand
TTATCTTTCGGTCTGCACCGCAGGATTTAGCACCTTAAATAATTTCAGGTTGCCGGGCTTCACGGGGCCTGTTCCCTCAGCCGCTCTTAATAAGGAAATATTAAATTTCGGTTGCTATTCTACTCTATCCGACAATTCTTGTCAATAGCTTTTTGGAATTTTTAAGCTAAAAATAAATTTTTGCGGTGAAATCACAAAAGACGCGCCGATTTACCCGCGGAAAAATAAAATCAAAAAACACTTGCATTGTCGGGCACTTTATGCTAAAATATCTAAGCATTTGTTATCCGTCACACTTCGATGACGGGGTTTAATGCCGAAGCGGTATGACCGCACCACATTAAAGCGGGCGCTCCTCTTTCATCTAATTTGTTATGAACGTCTGAAAATTAACGGAGGAATATAAAATGGACGCACTCAAAGTTATTGCACAGGACTCGCTTAAAACAGGCGACGACATCCCCCAGATCAATATCGGCGACACCGTAAAGGTTTCCGTTAAGATCCGCGAGGGCGAGAGAGAAAGAATTCAGGCTTTCGAGGGAACGGTTATTGCTCGCAAGGGCTCGGGCGTTTCCGAGACTTTCACCGTACGCAGAGTTTCCTACGGCGTCGGCGTCGAGAGAGTCTTCCCGGTACATTCACCCAATGTCGCTAAGGTTGAGCTTATCAGAGGCGGTAAGGTTCGCAGAAGCAAGCTCTATTACCTCAGAGACAGAGTCGGTAAGGCCGCAAGAGTTAAGAGCCAGGTCAAATAATTGTGCGAATGAGGGTGTAACATTTATTTGTTACACCTTTTTTCACTTTAAACGGGGTTTGCAGGGCAATGCGCAGAGTCGAGGAATATTGGTTCAAATTTGAATATCCTGCCGCGCTCTCGCAGGAGACGGACGCAGCAGAGGAGACGCCGGAGCGCTGCCGAAAGCAGTGGAAAATCGTCTATGACGCGGTTGCCACGCTCGAAACGGCGGTCATTATCCTCATACTGTTGTTCTCGCTCGTGTTGAGACCTGCCGCGGTTATCGGCAACTCCATGCTTCCGAGCTTCAACAGCGGCGACAGGGTCGTGTGCCTGCCCGAACTTTCGGGCTACGGGCGCGGGGATGTTGTGATAATCTCCCACGCAACGCGCATGGACGAGTCGATAATAAAGCGCGTTATCGCAGTCGGCGGAGATACGGTGGACATAGATTTCTACAAAGGCACCGTCAGCGTCAATGGTCGGGAGCTCGACGAGCCGTATGTCGGCACGCCGACAAATTTGAGCTACGATATGAAATTTCCCCTTACCGTTCCCGAAGGCAAGCTCTTTGTCCTCGGAGACAACAGAAACGACTCCATAGATTCGCGCTCCACCGATATCGGCCTTATCAACGAGAACAAGGTTCTCGGCAAGGTGATTTTCAGGTTCTACCCGTTTAATAAGATAGGAATAATAAAAAACTGAGCCGCAAGGCTTTAGATTTGAAGGCGGACTGTTATGCAGGAAAATAATGAGCTTCAAATGAATACAGACAATGAGCTTCAAACGAATGTTGCGGAGCAGGCTCCCGTTGCGAAAAAGCCGAAGGATCCGAAGCTTATAAGCAATATCTATGATATCGTCTCCGTCATTGTGTCGGCGGTTGCGGTGATAGCTATTGTCTTTACCTTCGTCACCCGCGTGCTCGTCGTGTCGGGCGCGTCCATGAATCCGACGCTCAATAACGGCGATACCGTGGCGATAAGCTCGCTCAAGCGCTCATTTGATTACGGCGATATAGTTATCGTCGCCCAGCCCAACGCCATGCATAAGACGCTGATAAAGCGCGTTATAGCGGTCGGCGGTCAGACGGTGGATATAGACAGCGAAAAGGGTATAGTCTATGTCGACGGCAAGGCGCTCGACGAAAAATATACGCTCGAGCCTACATATTCCCGCGGCAATATAGAATTTCCCGCAACCGTGCCCGAGGGTATGCTCTTTGTCATGGGCGACAACAGAAACGACTCGACGGACAGCCGCATGAGCGTTGTCGGATTTATCGACGAGAAGTACATCATGGGCAAGGTCATCGGCAGGATAATGCCGTTCGGTCAGTGGGATGTTTACTATAATTTTCATCCGGACGAGGGCAAATAATCCTGCCCGCTCGGCAATATGCAGTTAAGACGCAGCTTCGGCTGCGTTTTTTGCTTGTAAAGATAAAGTTTTTTTGATATACTCATTTAGTAGAGTCAATTTATATACGGCGCACGGAGTACGGGCGCATACAGCCCCAAGGAGGAAGAATTTTGGAAAACGGAGATCTTTATGTCCAGTGGTTTCCGGGTCATATGGCTCGGACGCGCAGACAGATAAAAGAGAGTCTGCCGCTCGTTGATGCGGTGGTCGAGATAGTTGACGCGCGTGTGCCCGTGAGCAGCCGCAACCCCGAGCTGCCGGAGCTTATAGGACAAAAGCCGCTCATGGTCATTCTCAATAAGTGCGACCTCGCCGACGAAAACGCGACGCGCCGCAGGATATCCGAGCTCGGCAAGCAGGGCGTTCTCGCGCTGCTCGCGGATTCAACGAACGTTGAGCGCCCCGGCTACACGATGAGCGAGCGCACCGTGGGAAGAACCTTCAACCGCCTCTTCCAGGGCTGCAAGCAGCGCATCATCGTCACGACCTTCGCCTCAAACGCATTCCGTCTGCAAAGCATCATCTCCGCCGCGCACAAGTACGGCCGCAAGGTCGCCGTCACGGGCCGCAGCATGGAGAATATCCTGAAGGTATCCACAGAGCTTGGCTATCTGAAGATCCCTGCGGGCACGCTCGTCGATATCAATCAGATCAAGCAGATCCCGAACAACAAGCTTGTGATCGTCTCGACCGGCTCACAGGGCGAAAATATGTCCGCGCTCTACCGTATGGCGTTCTCTGGCCACCGTCAGGTTGAGATCACAGCGTCTGACCGTGTAATTATCTCCGCGTCCGCCATCCCCGGAAACGAAAAATCCATCGGCAAGATCATCAACGAGCTCTACCGCAAGGGTGCAGAGGTCATCTATGACAAGCTTGAGGGCCTGCACGTCTCCGGCCACGCCTGCCAGGAGGAACTGAAGATCATCCACGCGCTCACAAAGCCCCGCTTCTTCATCCCCGTACACGGCGAGCAGCGTCATTTGCAGGCGCATTCCAAGCTGGCGCAGACCATGGGCATGGAGCCGAAGAACATCTTCATCAGCGACATCGGCAAGGTGCTTGAGCTGACCAAGGCGACCTGCAAGTGGGGCGGCACCGTTCCGTCCGGCAGGATTCTGGTCGACGGCACCGGCGTCGGCGACGTCGGAAGCGTCGTTCTGCGCGACCGGAAGCATCTGGCGCAGGACGGTATGCTCGTCGTGGTCGTCAACATTTCCAGCGAGGACGGCAGCGTCATCACCGGCCCGGACATCATTACAAGAGGCTTCGTCTACGTGAAGGAGTCGGAGAACCTGATGGAAGAGCTGCGTGTGATCGCCGCGCACGCCATCGACCGGTGCAGCCAGAATGGCCGCAGCGATTGGAGTGTGCTGAAAGCCAACATCAAAAACGACCTGTCCGGGTATCTGTTCAAGACAACAAAGCGCAATCCGATGATCCTGCCGGTCATTATGGAGATCTGAGGACGCCGGACTCGCGATTTTTTCTGAAACACAAGAAAAAACAGAAAAAAAGTCAAATCAGGCATTGTCAAAACGATAAAGTTGGGGTTATAATAACACAGTTGCGCGAGTGCGCGGCAATGTTACCAGATGAATGAGGATGAGCGAAAGAATGGCAAACACAAAGAACCCGAAGCCCTCGACTGAGGACGCAATGGCAACGGTTTCCGCGCTGATCGCAAAGGCAAAGCGCGAAGGAAGCATTCAGTCGAGCGAGCTGACTGCCGAGCTGGAAAAGCTGGATCTGCCGGTCGAGAAGATCGAGCATATTTACGATACCTTTGATGCGATGGGCATCCAGATCGTCAGCCCTGAGCTGGAGCTGGACGTCTCCGACGATCTTGGTATGGACATGGACGAGGTTCCCGACAACGACGAGGAAGAGCTTGTAGACCCTCTGGAGCTTGCTGCAGAATACAATCTGGATGACCCGGTGCGTATGTACCTCAAGGAGATCGGTCAGGTCAAGCTGCTGACTGCCGAGGAGGAAATCGAGCTGGCCAAGCGCGTCTCCGAGGGAGATCAGGAAGCGAAGAACAAGCTCACCGAGGCGAACCTGCGTCTGGTGGTCTCCATCGCAAAGAAATATTCCGGCCGCGGTCTGCACATTCTGGACCTGATCCAGGAGGGCAACACCGGCCTGATCCGCGCGGTGGACAAGTTCGACTATACAAAGGGAAACAAGTTCTCTACATATGCAACCTGGTGGATCCGTCAGGCGATCACCCGCGCCATCGCCGATCAGGCACGGACGATCCGTGTCCCGGTGCATATGGTCGAGGTCATCAACAAGGCCACGCGCTGCAACCGCAAGCTCGTGCAGGAGCTTGGCCGCGAGCCGACGCTTGAGGAGATCGCAGCGGAGCTGAATCTGCCGATCGAGAAGATCATCGAGGCAAACCGCACCGCCGCCGACACGCTGTCCCTGGACACCCCTGTGGGTGACGAGGAAGATACCTCCATCGGCTCCTTCGTGGAAGACGAGCGCACCCCCGGCCCCGCCGACGCCACCTCCAACGCCCTGCTTGCCGAGGCGCTGAAGGAAATTCTGGACACCCTGACGGAGCGGGAAGCGGACGTTCTGCGGATGCGCTTCGGCATGTACGACGGACGCACCCACACTCTGGAAGAGGTGGGTCAGATTTTCGGTGTGACCCGGGAGCGAATCCGCCAGATTGAAAACAAGGCCATCCGCAAACTCCGCCGCGAAAACCCGGACGCCCGGATAATCGTTACCGGCTGTGCCGCTCAGATAGCGCCGCGCAAATTTGCTTCCATGCCGGAGGTCGATCTGGTACTCGGCAACGGGGAAAAGGCCGAAATCGAAAAATACCTGGCCGGCAACCTTACCGAAAAAAGCATTGTCGGCGACATTTTTTCCTATGACGACTACGACCGTTACCTGATAACCGGCTTTGAAGGACGCCAGCGCGCCTTTGTTCAAATCCAGCAGGGATGCAACCACCGCTGCACCTATTGTATCGTTCCCTATGCGCGCGGCAACAACCGCTCGGTAAAGGAAGAAGACATCATCAGTCAGATTCGCGAACTTCTCGGCCGCGGTTTTGGAGAAATCTGTCTGACCGGCGTCGACGCCTGCTCCTACCGCCCGTCTTTCAGCGGCCTGATACAGCATATTCTGGAACAGATTCCCGAACTTCCTTCGCTGCAGTTCGGCTCACTGGACCCGGCTGCCGTCGACGACGATTTTATCGCTCTGGTCGGCAGATACAGAAATGTCCATCCGCATTTTCACCTGTCTGTCCAGTCCGGCGACAACATGATACTAAAAAGGATGCGTCGCCGCCATACCCGCGAAGATGTCATTAAACTTTGCGACGCCATTCGTCGGGTACGCCCCGAAGCAACGTTCGGCGCCGATTTTATCTGCGGCTTTCCGACCGAAAGCGATGAAAATTTTCAAAACACGCTTAAATTGGTAACTGAGGCAGGCATTACCAGACTGCACGTTTTCCCCTACTCGGAACGTCCGGGAACACCCGCAGCCCTCATGCCGCAGCTTCCGGTCGAAATCCGCCGGGAACGGGCCCGCATTCTGCGTGAACAGGGAGAAACCGACAATGACTAGCTTTTTGCAGAAATTAGGCTTTGGCCTCAAAAAGTCTTCCGCCAAGCTTACCGGCGGCATCAGCAGCATCTTTACCAAGCGCCGTGTCGACGCCCAAACGCTTGACGAACTTGAAGAACTTCTGATCAGCTCGGACATTGGCGTCCGAGCCAGCGCCAAAATCATCGGCAGCTTTGCCAAACGCCGATTGAACAAAGACGCCGGCGACACGGAAATCAAAAACGAACTTGCCGCCGACATCGAAGCAATTCTCCAGCCTTGCGAACAGCCGCTGGCAATTGACGATACCCAAAAACCTTTCGTTATTTTGATGGTCGGGGTCAACGGCGCCGGAAAAACCACCACCATCGGCAAACTGGCAGCCAAATTCAAGGCCGGCGGCAAACAGGTCTCGTTCATTGCCGGCGACACCTTCCGCGCCGCCGCCGTCGAGCAGCTTGAAGTCTGGGGGCAACGCTGCGGCATCCGCGTCTTCAAAGGCCCTGCCGGCTGTGACGCCGCCGGTCTTTGTTACGACGGTCTGACGGAAGCTGTCAGGCAAAAAGACGATATTGTTTTTATCGATACTGCCGGAAGACTGCAAAACAAAACCGGCCTGATGGACGAACTGAAAAAAATCGTCCGCGTCATCGGAAAAGTCCTGCCCAAAGCGCCGCACGCCACTTTGCTGACCATTGACGCCACAACCGGACAAAATGCCCTGTCTCAGGTACAGACCTTTAAGGAAATGGTCGACGTTACCGGCCTTGTCGTTACCAAACTTGACGGTACGGCCAAAGGCGGCATTCTGGTCGCCGTCGCCGAAGAACAGCCCTCCCCGATTCATTACATCGGCGTCGGCGAAGGAATTGATGATCTGGACGTCTTCAACGCGGCGGACTACGCCAAAAACCTTTTGGAACTCTGATGATGGAAGACCTTCTCAACCTGGCGGAACAACAAACCCCGCAGTTGCCCGAATACACGGTCAGCGAAATATCGTTTGAAATTAAAAAATTTGTCGAAACCACCTTTAACCGGGTTAAAATCCGCGGCGAAATTTTCGGCGCCAAACGTGCCGATTCCGGCCATTGGTATCTGTCGCTGAAAGATCCGAACGCGGTTCTTTCCGCCGTTATCTGGAAAGGAACCGCCTCCCGTCTCAGTTTCAGACCCGAAGACGGCATGGAAGTCGTCGCCACCGGCAAAATAACCACTTTTGCCGGCAAATCCTCTTATCAGCTGGTAATCGAACAAATGGAAATCGCCGGTGCCGGCGCGCTGCTCAAACTTTTGGAAGAACGAAAACAGAAATTTGCCGCCGAAGGCCTGTTCGACCCGGCGCACAAAAAACCCGTTCCCTTTCTGCCGGACGTCATCGGCGTTGTCACCTCGGCCAGCGGCGCCGTCATTCGTGACATTATTCACCGCGTTCGCGACCGCTTTCCCAGCCGCATTATTGTCTGGCCGACCCCCGTACAGGGCGAAGGAGCCGCCGAAAAAATCGCCGCAGCCGTCAAAGGCTTCAATGCCCTGCCTCGCGGCGGCGCCGTTCCCCGGCCGGACGTCCTGATTGTCGCCCGCGGCGGCGGCAGTCTTGAAGACCTCTGGCCGTTTAACGAAGAAATTGTCATCAGAGCCGTCTATGATTCGGAAATTCCGCTTATTTCCGCCGTCGGCCACGAAACGGACACCATGCTGATTGACTACGTCTCCGACCTGCGCGCACCGACCCCGACCGGTGCCGCCGAGTTTGCGGTTCCGGTCAAAGCCGAAATTTCCGCAACGCTCAGTACGGCACAAAGCCGTCTGTCCAACGCCGTTAACCGCTACTTCGAAGAACGTCGCAGCCGGCTTGACGGGTTAAGCCGCGGCATTCCCAATCTGGAACAGATACTTGCCGAAAGCAGACAAAAGCTGGATGACCGCGTTGAACGCCTGCAGCTGGCATTCGGCAACATGCTTAAAAACAAACAAAACCAGATTGCCCAAACCAGTCTGCGCCCGTATTACATTTTGAATATTTTTGAAAAAAAGCAAGAAAATTTAAAGAATTTGTCGCTTAGACTGGATTCAGTTTCAATAGATTCGGTTCTAAGCCGCGGTTTCGCCTGGGTTCGGGACAATCGCCGCCAAACGGTCTACTCCGTTGCGCAGGCGCAGAAAAGTCCGTCGCTGGAAATCCGTTTTATTGACGGCAGTATCAAAACCAAAACGGAACGAAAGAAAAATGACACTCTACAAGGCGATTTGTTTGACTTGTTTTCTGACGGCGCTGCTCCCTGCCGGGACTGAAGCGCTGGAACTCTGCGGCAAGCCGGCGCAGGGCGAAATTCTGAAAGGCTATGCCCCCGGCGCCGAAAAAATTCTGCTTGACGGCCGGGAATATATGCTTTCTCCGTCGGGAAACTTTCTGTTGGCCTTCGGCCGCGACGAAACTCCGGAAAAAAAGCTGACAGTCATCAATGCCAGAGGCGCTGCCAAAAACTATTCCCTGAACGTCGCCGCGACCAAATGGGATATTCAGGACATTAAAGGCATACCACAGAAGAAAGTTACGCCCTCGGCCGCAGACCAGAATGAAATCGGCCGGGAACGCGGCGACCTCAAAAAAGCCCTGGCAGACAAACTAAACAAAAACTACTGGGAAAAAGGCTTTGTTATGCCGGTCAAAGGACGTATCAGCGGCCATTTCGGGGGACAGCGGATAATGAACGGCAGAAAGATGAACCCGCATCAGGGCACCGATATCGCCGCTCCGGAAGGAACCCCGGTCAAAGCCGCGTCAAACGGCATTGTCCGGTTAAGCGGCGGCAATTACTTTTACTCCGGCAACACCGTCGTCATCGACCACGGCCACCAGCTGTTTACCATCTACGCGCATCTGAAAAAAGTTTCCGTCAAAGCGGGTAATTATGTCAGACAGGGACAGGTCATCGGCGAAGTCGGCAAAACCGGACGCGTTACCGGCCCGCACCTGCATTGGGGCGCGTCGCTCAACGGCGTGCGCTTCACGCCCGAATCATTATTACATATGAATAACGCTGATTTTTGTTTTAATTTATAAACAATTATTATAAACTTGAAACAAATCGGAGAGCTGATATCGAGGTAGTCATGGAAAACGCGCATAAACAATTGGCTTGGGACAGTTTAACCTGTCTGGTCGTCGATGACGACAAATTCTCGCGGACATTCATCAAAACCGCCCTGTATCAAATCGGCATGAAAAACACCCGTGAAGCCGCATCTGCCGCGGAAGCCGTCGAATTGCTCAACAGTTTCAAAATAGATATAATTCTCCTCGACCAGCAAATGCCGGGCAAAACCGGCCTTGAACTGGCGCGCGAACTGAAAAACAGCAACAATCCCCACCTGAAAAGCCTGCCCATAATCATGATTACCGTCGACACCAAGGAAAAAACCGTTCTCGACGCACGCAATCTGGGCATACAGGAATATCTGGTCAAACCGATTTCCCCGCTGGCTCTCAAAAAAAGAATTTTAAATGCTTTCGGCATTAAACAGGAAAGAGTGTAAAAAGTGACTAATATACAAATTTTGCTTCTGTCCGCCCTTCAGGGCTTGACGGAATTTCTTCCGGTAAGTTCCTCCGGACATCTGATTCTTTTTTCAAAATTCACGTCTTTCCCCGATCAGGGACTGGCACTCGACGTTGCCATGCATGTCGGTTCGATTATGGCCGTCATGATTTACTTTTCGGAAGAAATCTGGATGATGCTTAAAGGCGTCTTCAAAACCTGGTTCATTCCCAATTTCAAAAATGCCGGTTCCAAGCTCTTCTGGCTGATTGTTATCGGAACAATTCCGGCCGTTATCGCCGGACTGGCACTCAAATCCTACGGCATGGAGTGGCTGAGGGACAGCCGTATCATCGGCTGGACGATTCTGGGATTCGGCATTGTTCTGTTTATTGCCGACAAACTCGGCATGACCATCCGCCAGATAAAACATCTGACCGCCCTCGACGCTCTGCTCATCGGTCTGGCTCAGTGCCTGGCGCTTATTCCCGGCACCAGCCGCTCAGGCATAACCATTACCATGGGACGTTTTTTGGGAATGGAACGCCGCGAAGCCGCCAAGTTTGCCATGTTGCTGTCAATTCCGACCATTGCCGCCGCCGGAATGCTCGTCGGCTGGGAACTTTACGCCGCCGGCAATTTTCAGGAAATCATTTATGCCATGGACGGTATAACCTATTCGTTCATCTTCTCCATTCTGGCTATTTACATCATCATGTGGTGGCTAAAGAAATCAACGTTTCTGCCATTTGTCATCTATCGCCTTTGCCTGGGAACCTATCTCCTTTTAAATTCTTATGGATATCTTGAAAATTTTTAAAATAAATGCTTGCAATTTATTTTGAAGTGCGTTAAAAGGATATCCGTTGTTAAGCCCTGGTGGCGGAATTGGTAGACGCGCATGCTTCAGGTGCATGTTACCTCAGGTAGTGGAAGTTCGAGTCTTCT
>OKSW01000940.1_pt1 | contig 10330 bp, 6 predicted proteins | sample 1606351 | NCBI WGS metagenome assembly OKSW01 (sample SAMEA3879565, study PRJEB24766) | human gut metagenome | biome: human-associated habitat; feature: feces | place: USA | collected 1985/1987 | reverse complement strand
TCCTATTCGTTCAGATGTATTTATAATCAGGACTCTCATGGGCAAAAGTTTATGCAAATGTACGGTTTTTAGAGGAAATGTTTGATATTTCCAGCAAGCTTTCTGCTATTTCGCGTGAAAAGATTTCGAGGTTGAAACGTTCTTCCGCCAGTTTGCGGGCATTCTCTCCCATGCGCCGTGCCTCTTCGGGGTGGTCGGCGATGTAGCGGATAGCGTCTATCCAGCCTTGTACGTCGTTATATTCTACGGTGATGCCTATTCCTTCCTTATCGATGTCTATTTCGAAGTTGGGGTTGCGCGAACAGATGACGGGGATGCCGAGGGCGAATGCTTCCACGAGTGTGGTCAGTCCTACGGTATAGGGGAAGTCGAGGCAGCAGATCACGATACAACTTTTGCGTGCCACCAGTTTCCCCAGTTCGTAGGGAATCACTCCGTCGGTATAATGGATGCGAATGGAGTCGGGCAATGCATACGGGTCGATGATCTTTTTATAGTTGATGTTACCGCATGAGACGGCAATGTACAAATCCAGTTTTTCGTTCGTTGCGGCAAATGCCTGGAGCAAGGTGTCTACGTCCCGGTTTTCTTTGCCGGTGGAGATAAATCCTTCGGGCTTCCGGTCGGGCATTTCTGCAAGCAGGTGGTCGTAGAAAGAAAGATCCGGTCCCCAATGGATGAGTTTCAGTTTGTGGGACGGAGCTTTCCGGGTTTTCTGCGAATCCTGAATCAGTTTCCGACTGAACAGGAACATTTGGTCTATACCTTTGTAGAAAAGGCGGGAGATTTGTTCGCGCCACGGTTTGGAATTGGTCACGACTGCCGTATGATGCCAGATCACGATGGGTTTGCGATACAGTCCCAGGGCACGGAGGAAGATGACGGGCTCTATGCCCCGGAAAGAGGTGGCGTAAAGGACGTCGTATTTCTCCTTGCAGAAGAGAATCTCTTTGGTGGCGTAAAGCATCAGTTTCAGACGGCCGGAGAAATATTTGCATTTGTGCATCACGGAGCGTATTCCGTAATTCTCCAGTAAAGGAAGTCCGTATAAGATGTGTCCGGGGAATTTATATTCTTTCCATTCCTCGTAGCTTTCCCGCGTGAGGCGGGTATGGTAAAAATAAATAGTAAGCAACTTATTTAGTGGTGCTTGTTTCTTTTCAGCCATTTGTTGATTCGGTTTTTGACAGCTTTCGTAATGATGGAGAAATTACCGTATTTCAGGTTGAGGAACAGTTCTTCGAACGAACGTCCGATCTTGATCCACGGATGATCCCAGCCCATGATGCGGTAAACGCTCTCTTTGTAGGCAACGTTTTCGATGACGTAGCGGGGATGTTTCAGTGGAAAATCCACCTCATAGCGCTTCATCGTGAAGATGCGGCGGTAACCTTTGGGCAGGGTATGAATCGAGCCGGCGAAATGGGTGGAATCTGCCGTTGCTCCCAGGTTGTTAATCATGTTGCGGGTAGGCACGATGCTTAGCCCGGAGTTGAACAATATGGAGGCGTGGAAGATCGTTTCATAAAAGGCTTTCTGCTGTTCCCGGTGACGCTGGCACATGTAGATAAAGTCGCTCCGGAATTTACGTTCCTTGATAAGCTGTTCCAGTTGTTGCATATTGAAGGAATCGTCCAGGAAGCTGTAGAACTCATCCCATTGGTCGACTACCCGTTTCCAGCTCGCCCATCCCCAGATGGAGAAGGTGGTGGCGAAGAAGTAGTCGGAAGTGATGTCCGGTGTAATCTCCTCGTTGTTGAATCCGGCAATCATGCTGATGCGTGTGTCGTGCTCATACTTGTCGAGCAGTTCCTTGCAGAAGCCGAAGAAAGAGACGGCGGGCACGTCGTCATCCTCAAGCACGATACATTTGTCCGACAAGGAGAATGCCCACTTCTGTGCCATGTATTCCGATGGGTCGCAGCCGTAGTTCTTCTCCTGGTAATTGTGGTGTACTTCGCATTCCCAATCGATGTCTGCCACCACTTTGCGACAAGCTTCTATGCCCGGCATGTCATGCTCGCCGCGCGGGCCGTCTTGATAGAGAAACAGTCGTGCGGGGCGTGCTTTCTTCACTTGTTCGAATACTTGCGCCAGCAGTTTGGGGCGGTTGAAGAAAAGAATCAGTACAGATACATCTACAAGGGCTGGTTTCATGGCAATTTTGTTGGATTAGGAGGTGGCTATATGGTCATTTGGTATGTTGAAAGAAAGAACTGCCGGATAATGATTGTTTATCTTGTCCTGCTCTTCTTCTGTATACCGGTGTAAAGTGGGATAGTTGTACCGTAGAAAGTTTTCCAATCCATCAGGTGCTTTCAGATAAAGTGGACCGAATTTGATTGGTTGTAAATGGTTGAGACTCGTCTCCAAAACATGGTCGGTAGTGGTAATCACATTGTTGTAATACAAAGTTTTCCATGAGTTGAAACAACTTTGCATTATCACCATCAAACGGTAGATTGTCTTTTTAGAGAGTGTCATATCAACTATCCGGTTCAGAAGGCAGGCAACAGCTCCACGATTGGTAGGGTTGGATATTTGACATTTTCCGAAGTGTTTCCATAGCCATACCTCTTTTCCCATCAGGCAGCATTTCAGAAAGTTGACGGCTTCATATTGTATCTTCCTTAATAGCTTATTGTTTGGAATACGGTCAAAAGGGAATATATCGACAAAGATTCCCTGATGCATAGGTACATCTTTAAACATCTCTTCGACAAACAAGGTGTTGTTTTTCTTGACTTTGGCAAAGTAATAAGGACTATGAGGGTCGGTATGTATCCATGAAAGAAAGTATGGTTCTCTCAGTTCTTGGGAGGCTATCTGGAGAAACTTATTGTAGTCTTCCCGTTTCATACCTATATCTATGTCGTCATCCCAAGGAAGAATCGCTTTGTCATAGAGTGCCCCTATTGCTGTTCCGCCGATTACAAAATAGGGAATATTGTGTTTGTCGCAGATGCGCACAATCTCTTCCAGTATTTCGTATAGCACCTGATGTAGTTGGGTCAGTTCTTCTGGGGTATATTGCTTCACCATGGATACCATTTTTGATTGATGTCTGCAAAAATAATGATAATAGTTGAAAGGAGCACTTTCCATTTCAATCTTCTTTTGCGAAATCGGACTTGAGTTTTTCTATCAGTGTGTCGGACTCCCCGCTTACCACTTTCCGGCAGAACATCTTTCCAGACTGCTGCAATACCGGCAGGTCCTCGAGTGTCATCACGCGGATGGATGCGCCGTAGTCTATGTAGTGCAAGGGGGTGAGACGGGTAAGTCCGGGGTATTCTCCCTCTAAAAGAAGCCCTTTTGAGGCAAAAGGGGAGTTGAATACGATGGTCTGTATGCACAGTTCGCTGGGTACAAAGCTGGTTCTGAAATACTTCACCAGCTTCTCCTCCGTGCACAACTTTTCATATACATATCGTGCGCAGGGCAACGTGATGGCCCAATAGTCGGAACCGAAATAGACATCTGCCTGCTTGCCTTCCAAGGGTGCAAAAGGGGCTTTCCGGATGGGGAGTATCTGTACCAGCTTGCGCGATGCTACGATGAGTTTGTTCTTCCACCATATACTCTTCCAAGGCAGGTCACGGAAAGGGTGGTAATGGGTTATCTTGTGCAACTGCTGTTTCACGGTGCAGCGTGTCAGGTTGAAACCGCCGATGAATTCAGTGTCTTGATGCTCCTCGAAATAGCGGTGGATGGCGTTGTTGCTCCATAACGGGTAATCTTGCCCGCTTAGGCATACTACGCGGGTATAGGGGATACCGCTGTGCAATACGGCGGCAAGCAATTCTTTCTGATATTCCACTTGTTCCCATCCTCCCCAGCTTATCCGGTGGCGGGGCACGAAAGTGACCTTGTCTCCCAAGGCTTCTTCAAAAGGGTGTATATCGGCATTGAGGTCGATGTGCACGTAGAAGTCTGCCCGGTCATCCAGTGCGGCAACCAGGCGTGCCAAGTGTGGGGCATCCTTGTAGGCGGATATGATGTAGGCTATGCGGCTCATACTCTTTTTTTCTTTAAGAGGAATTCAATGCTTTCCCGGAAGATGGTAGATTGTAGTTTCCACAAAACCAGTGCATAAAGCCCAGCTACCATAATGATTTTGGCTGCCATATTTAAGTATAGGTTTTCTATGGGCTGAGTGGCATAGTGAGTTGATACTACGAGTACAATGGATAGGGAGAGATAAGGAGAGATGTCTTTCAGCATATCGCGCAGTCTTAATCCTATCTCCCTCTTGACAAAACGGAACCATACAAACAGCCAGCCGATATTGATAATGACGAAAATACGCAGCATCCATTCCAACCCGTATGGGTATATGGCGCATACAGCTGCTATTTGCAGCAGGCTCAAGCTGATGGTGCTCCACATATAGATAGAAGAATGTCCCCGGCTGATGAGCAGGTTGGAGAACAGATTGATGACGGGAATAAATGCTCCCCAAATACATAACAGTTGCAAGATATCGGCACTGGGCAGCCACTTCTCCGTGATAGTGATTATAATCAGTTCTTTCGATACCAAGCTCAATCCCAGCATGGCGGGGAAAGAGATAAAGGCGGTGAAGCGCAGCAGCTTTCTGAATACGGCAAGTTGCCGTGCCTTGTCGTCGGCAACCCGGGTAAAGACGGGTTGTGCAATGCCGTTTATCATGCCCGTAATCGTGGTATGTCCCATGCCGTTCCACTTGTTTGCCTGCGTAAAGTTACCCACTTCCCGTTCCGAATAGAACTTACCCAACAAGACGGAAAACAAATTGTTATTGATTATGGTGAAGATATTCGTAATGATTATCTTACTGCTGAACCCTATCATCTCCTTAATGGGTGTGAAGTCGAACCGGAATCGGGGTCTCCAATGCGAGAAGTAGAAGTTAAGAATCGTCATTACGGTGATGAAAGAGATGCTTTGCAATGCAATCCCCCAATAGGCGAATCCGTTTGCCGCCAATGTGATGCCCACAATACCGGAGACTATCAGACTTGAAATAGAAATGACGGTAGTGTCCTTGATTCTGAGGTTCTTGAATAGATATGCCCTCGGTGCAATGCTCATGCTGGAAATGACGAATCCCAAGAAGGAGAGACGGGACAGCGGTATCAGCTCGGGCGTATCGTAGAAGTCGGCAATCAGCGGTGCGGCAAAGAAGAGTAATATATATATAGTAGTGCTGCACATCAGGCTGAACCAGAACACGGCGTTGTAATCCTTGTGCAAAGTCTCCTTCCGGTTGGTCAGTGCCGAAATGAACCCACCCTCCTGCAAGGCGGCGGCAATGGCGGAGAAGATGGTAAGCATCCCTACCATACCATAATCCGAAGCATCCAGCAGACGGGCAAGGACTATTCCGAATCCCAGATTTAACAACTGCTGTATGCCGTTGCTGAATCCTCCCCAGAAGAGGCCTTTGGCTGTTTTTTCTTTGAGTGATGTATCGGACATAGTTTATTGGTTGATAAGGCAACGAGTTAACAAGGCCACGAGGCTTTTCCTTCCTCCTTGTAGCCTTGTTAACTCGTTACCTTGTTACTGTTTTATTTCACCTCGCTGCCCGGCTTCACCTCTTTCAGCAGTGAAGTCACCGCCAGCGAGCCGTCATAATTCTCGGCAGAGAGAATCATTCCCTCACTTACCAGCCCGTTCTTGAATTGGCGTGGAGCGAGGTTGGCGATGAACAGCACTTGCTTGCCTACCAGTTCTTCCGGTTTGTAGTGCTGGGCAATGCCGCTGACGATGGTGCGGTTTTCCAGCCCGTCGGCAATCTTGAACTTCAGCAGCTTCTTCATCTTGGGCACTGCCTCGCATTCAAGCACTGTACCTACGCGGATATCCAGCTTTTCAAAGTCTTCGAAGGCGATGGTCGGCTTGATGGGGTTTGCCTTGTAGGTGGCGGCTTCGTTTGCCTTCTTGGTGGCAAGCAGCTTGTCTACTTGTGCCTGGATGACGTCGTCTTCTATCTTTTCGAACAGCAGTTCGGGGGTGCCCAGCTGATGTCCGGCAGGCAACAGGTCGGTGTGTCCCAGCTCTGCCCAGTCAAAGCTGTCCATGTTCAGCATCTTGCGAAGCTTCTCGCTGCTGAAGGGCAGGAACGGTTCGAAAGCAATGGCAAGGTTGGCGACCAACTGCAACGAGATGTGGAGAATGGTGGCTACGCGCTCCATGTCTGTCTTGGCAAGCTTCCACGGCTCGGTGTCTGCCAGGTATTTGTTTCCGATGCGGGCAAGGTTCATCGCTTCCTTCTGTGCGTCGCGGAATTTGAATACATCCAGCAACTTCTCCACTTCTGCCTTGACGTCGGCAAATTCTTTCAGCGTCTCGCGGTCGTAGTCGTTCAGTTCGCCTGCGGCGGGCACTACGCTGTCGAAGTACTTCTTGGTGAGTTGCAGGGCGCGGTTCACGAAGTTGCCATAAACGGCAACCAGCTCGTTGTTATTACGTGCCTGGAAGTCCTTCCAGGTGAAGTCGTTGTCTTTTGTCTCCGGTGCGTTGGCGGTCAGCACGTAGCGCAGCACATCCTGCTTGCCGGGGAAGTCAACGAGATACTCGTGCAGCCATACCGCCCAGTTGCGTGAAGTGGAAATCTTGTCGCCCTCCAGGTTCAGGAACTCGTTGCTCGGCACGTTGTCCGGCAGGATGTAGCTACCCTCTGCCTTCAGCATGGCGGGGAACACGATGCAGTGGAACACGATATTGTCTTTTCCGATGAAGTGTACCAGACGCGTTTCGGGGTCTTTCCACCATTTCTCCCATGTGTCGGGCAGCAACTCTTTGGTGTTGCTGATGTAGCCGATAGGGGCGTCGAACCATACATAGAGCACTTTGCCCTCGGCACCCTCTACGGGAACGGGAATACCCCAATCCAGGTCGCGGCTCACGGCACGCGGCTGCAAGCCCATGTCGAGCCAGCTCTTGCATTGGCCATAAACATTGGGACGCCACTCCTTATGGTCTTCCAGAATCCATTGGCGAAGCCATTCCTCGTGTTTGTCCAGCGGCAGATACCAGTGCTTCGTCTCCCTTTTGACCGGAACCGAACCCGACACGGCGCTATGCGGGTCGATCAGCTCGTCGGGCGAAAGGGTAGACCCGCATTTCTCGCACTGGTCGCCATAGGCATTCGGGTTGCCGCATTTAGGGCAAGTTCCTGTAATATAGCGGTCTGCAAGGAAGGTCTTGGCTTCCGGATCGAAGAACTGCTCCGACTCCTTGGTGATGAATTTGTCTTCATCATAAAGTTTGCGGAAAAACTCCGATGCGTTCTTCTCGTGGACCTTGGAGGATGTCCTGGAATAGATATCGAAGTTGATGCCCAGACCGGAGAATGAATCCTTGATTATCTTATGATATTTGTCCACAATGTCCTGAGGTGAACATCCCTGACGTTTAGCGGCAATGGTGATAGGCACTCCATGCTCGTCACTTCCGCACACATAAAGGACATCTTCGCCACGCATTCTCAGATATCTCACATAGATATCCGCCGGGACATACACTCCGGCAAGATGACCGATATGCACTGGTCCGTTGGCATACGGAAGCGCGCAAGTCACAAGCGTTCTCTTGAATTTGTTGTCCATAATATATTGAATTTTAATTATTTGTCTATTATCCCCAAGCTCTACAGCACCCTGCCGAGACGTTCAGCGATTTTCTTACGGAGCTCCGCCACCTTCTGCATCTTCACAAGAAGCGCGTCCTGCTCCTTCATCACTTCCTCCGTCTGTTCCACCCGCGACAATTCCCTCAACTTGGAAGCAATCTCCTCTTCCTGCGTCTTCACCAGGCTTGAGTTATATACCATAATGGCATTCGGCACATTGAGCACGAGGAATGACGGCACTGCAGTCAGCGAATTTACAAAATTCTTCACGGAAAGCTGATACTTGTATTCAATCAGGTCCGCTACTATTCCTGACGACACGCGGTCCGGGCCGTCCAACAATCTTTTCACGATAGTATCCTGCGGCAGTTCGCTGTCATACATGTCGAAATACATATCGTAAACCCTCTTGTATATTGTATTCTGGAACGGGTTGTCCTCGATTGCATCACGGATAAAGTCCGCCACCGTGCATTTCTCTTCCGAGTCATAGTATTCAGAATCCGATTCGAACTCCAGGTAATTCTGACCGTATTTGAGTATCAGGCACAGAAGGTCCTTTTCCGAAGGTTCCATCATCGGGGCCTCAAGTCCTGTTCTCCTTCCTGAACCGCCTGCAGCACCAGAAGAGCCTGCACTCCCCCGGACATCGGCCACATCAGATCCGCTGTCACTACCTGCCTCCCCTGCATTGCCTCCGCCAGGAACTCCTGCATCACCCTGCGGTGCTGCTCCACTCTGGCCGTCCGAGCCCGACTGACTGCCTGCAGCCGCTTCCGACCGACGCCTTTCCCTCTCCGCCTCCTTCCGTTCCTCCTCGATGATTCTGTGCATTGTCTCGGAAATCCGCGAGAAAATCATCTCCTCGTCGATATTGAACTCTTGCGCCGAATTCTGCACATAGACAGCCTGCTTGATCTTGTCCGGAATCAATGCTATCGTATCGGCAATGTCGTTTATGAGCTCAGCTATCTTCAGCGGATCGTTCCCCGCCTGGCTTTTCAGCAATGCAGTCTTATATGCGATGAAGTCCTGCTCATTCTTGTCAATGAAGTCCTTGACCTCGTCAAGCGTGTGCTTTCTCGCATACGAATCCGGATCATCCCCGTCAGGGATCAACACGACCTTGACATTGAGCCCCTCCTTCAGGATAAGTCCGATGCCGCGCAGGGCCGCATGGATTCCGGCCGCATCACCGTCATACATGATGGTTATGTTGTCGGTAAACTTCTTGATGAGACGAATCTGATTGACTGTCAATGAAGTACCGCTGGAAGCCACCACATTGGAGATGCCGAGCTGGTGCATCGAGAGCACATCCAGATAGCCCTCGACCAGATAGCATTTGTTCTGCCTGGATATCTCGCTTTTCGCGAAATAAATTCCGTAGAGAGAGCTGCTCTTGTCATAAATCTCCGTTTCCGGGGAATTTATGTATTTCCCGATATTGGCTTTCTTGTAATCGGAAATCAATGTCCTGCCGCCGAAAGCAATGACTCTGCCGCTTACCGAATGCACCGGAAACATCACGCGGTCATAGAACTTGTCGATGAGGGAGCCGTCATTGCGCCGGATGCTCACACCCACGGCTGTAAGGAATTCAGGTTTATAGCCTTTGGACAATGCCGTCCGGGACAATGCAGAACCGTCTTTCGGAGACCAGCCGAGCCCGAACTTGTCTATCGTGGCATCCTCCAGGCCTCTGCTTCTGAAATATTCATATCCGATGGAACGTCCCTCAGGTGTCTTCAGACTGTCCTTGAAGAACTGCTGCGCGAAATCCATCACCAGATACAGGCTCTCGCTCCTCTGCCTCTGCGCTATCTCTTCCGGAGTCTCCTCTTTTTCCTTTACCTCAATGCCGTATTTCCTCGCCAGATACTTGAGCGCTTCCACATAAGTCATTCCCTCGTGTTCCATGACGAAGCCCACAGCCGATCCTGACTTTCCGCAGCCGAAGCATTTGTAGATGCCTTTTGACGGAGAGACATAGAAAGACGGAGTCTTCTCGTTGTGGAACGGGCAGCAGGCGATGTAATTGGCACCCCGTCTCTTGAGCGAGACGAAATCCTTTATCACATCCACTATCTGCGCCGAGTCCAGAATCTTATTTACAGTATCCTGGGGAATCATTGACTGTACCTATAATCCTATATACTTTCTTCACGTGGATTTCTATCCGGCCGCAGGCCTACTGCTCGTCGATTTTCTTATAATCCACATCTTTCACATCCCCGAATCCGTCCATGTCGGACTGGTCCTGGCTCTCGGTCGAGCTGAAATGGATCTCGTACTCTTTTTGCGCCTTGCTGACACGGTAGGTGGAAATCAGGTCATTGACGCCATAGCAGATCAGGAATATGCCGGCGAGAATGCTCATCACCCGTTCAGTGAACGGATTGAATATCAATATGGCAGCACCTACAAGGGCCACGCCTGAGAGTATGAACGAAAATATGCCTGAGCCCAGCAGTGAGGCTGTACCCGCGAGCGCAAAAATCTGTATCAGTCCGAAAATGAATATGACTATTCCGATCAATGTGACGATTATATTGGCTATCGCTCCCGGGAAGATGAACAGGAGAATACCTATTACTATATCGACTCCTGCATTGATCACCATCAGGTTCAACACACCCTCTTTCTTGTGGGCAAGGCCGTAGGCAAATGACACCAGTCCGGCCGCGAACAGGAATGCCGCAATTATCTTTA
>OKSW01000939.1_pt1 | contig 10340 bp, 11 predicted proteins | sample 1606351 | NCBI WGS metagenome assembly OKSW01 (sample SAMEA3879565, study PRJEB24766) | human gut metagenome | biome: human-associated habitat; feature: feces | place: USA | collected 1985/1987 | reverse complement strand
CTGGTCACCGATGGATAGATTTGCTCCCAGTCGCTCCAGGACTTGGAGTTATAGCGTCGCATCCAGATGCAGCCTTCATTTTGACAGATGTAATATTGATAAACCTTGCTTTCCGCAAAGATACACAGGAGGCATCCAGAGGCTTTCACAGGATAGTGCCGGTCGGTAGTAGCATTGGAGGTATAGTTCTGTACATAGATACCGGTTGTTTGAACGGTATCCAAATCCTCAGTCGTGAGATTCGTCTTAACCGACAGGGACTTTTCCTCCAGCTGGTTGATGTTATTTTGCAGATTTGTCGCTTGGTTTTCGTCCAAAGTATTCTCCAGATTCTCGAACCACTGTTCGAAGATTGCTGTGTATTGGTCTAATACACTATCTGCTTCCACCTGTTGTAATACACCTACAGATATCCCACACACACTACTGTCTAGCCGAGTGTCCTTGATATCTGCCTGAGTAATAGATGTTGCCCCAGCAACAACCTTGATTTCGGCAATTTTAAGATCATAGTATTCATTGTTGCGCACAATAGATGGGGGTGGTGCAGATGAGCTAGGCGTACCAGTTAATATCACAGCATGGATTTCTCTTGTCGCCTTATCTCTACGTATCACTACTGCGTCTGTTCGTGGCAACGATCCGCTTGCTGTGGGCAATGTCAATGTTAGAGGAGCAGTGTTGTCATATCCCTTGCCCTCAATACAGGCTCGTCCGGTGTTAACCACAACAGATAGTCCTGTACCTGGGGTTACATGTAAGCATTGATCCTCTGTAGGGTGGATTCCCGTCCCCACAAAATAGCCAATTAATCGGGCAATGTCCTCATCCGTGTATTCACGGTCGCCGTTGACGTCGGGCCAAAAATAGCTTTTTTCCGCCAAAAATATCACCTCAAATTTCGATTTTATCCGGATATGGAGTGCCTAAAACCGGGACAATCTGTTGTACACCGTTTTCGTAAATTTCTTCGATTTCTGTAATCCTAACAGTCATTGCGATGTCCCACTTTTGTTTACCACAACTGACGATATCACCTAGATCCCATTTTGTTCGATACCCCTGGCCAACAGTCTCTTCTATAGTGGCTTCCATATTTTCCACAATAACACTTTCAGCCAGCTTAACCGCTCCAGCTTCGGCCAATATTTTCCGGTATTCGTCATCGGTGATACCATCAGCTCGGTTGCTCTTGGCATCGACCCATAGTTCCCGACGATCAAGTCCTTGGGCATCTCCTATTGATACCATAATTCGATCGTTTCCTTCGCCTTCTCCACCAACTAATGCATAGTTTTTATAAGCTGCTGCGTTGTATTGATAGGTAGACGATTTCAGATTATCGTATTCATCGGAGAACATCATTCGCGGCCGGTCTGATTGGAGGAATGATCGGTCCAACCCTTGATATGTCTCAAATACTAGAGATTTTCTATGAAAATCGGCCCGAACGCGGAATCCAATAGAGCTAATTGTGGACAGATTCTCCAGATAGGTCAACAAGTTCTTGTAAGATACCTGGAATTCGCATTGTTCGGCGAATCCATTGAGGGTCCCTAGTTCTAGCAATGGGATAATCCGGGTCGCATCGGTAGGAGAGATGCAGTTTTCGTTTACAAGGCGGCGCATGGCCGCCTCTACTGTCCCAGATATGTTGGTGATTGTATGGACAATGCGCCGATCGAAATAGCTGGACAGAAACCGGCCGGTTACCGCAATGGTTTCCCCGCCGTCCATACTGTCCTCCATGGTGACCCCTTCAATCACCCCAGATTCTACCGCATCTCCACGTGCAATGATATTCTCCGGCGCTAAGATCTTTTGATTTTTTGAGGTCACTGCACAATGTAGTTCCATTTCACCGGTGCTGTAATATTTTCTCCGCCAGCGTAAGGAAGAAAATGTATCGATCACGCCCAAAAAATTCAGTTGAGGGTTAAATACATAGAGCTCCAAAAATTACACCTCCCAATAGGCAGGCGTAAAATAGATTGATACGCTGAGGTTGTCCGCGCCGCTCTCTGCATCATATTTCAGGACATTATCACCTTCCCGCAATTGTATCCACGTGGATGTGTAGTCCCAATATTGATTGATTTCGGTCTGTTGACCATTGCGGATCAGAGCGACTTCCTTATTTCCCATGTGAGTGGTGACAATAATCTGATCACCAATCCCCATGTCGACGGAAATCCGCATAGTCTCTCCGGTATCGACATTAAGCAATGACGGATTGGATACAGACGCATTTGCCACCATGCGCACTTTCATTCCTACGGCTACATCGCCAGGGTTGTATACGTTAGTAATCAGACTGTTGACCTTTTGGCCAACCGTAAATGGGTTATGTAACCTTAGGGGGAATGTAATATTCCCACGCCACGTGGACAAATCTGCCTGTTGTTCTTCCAGCGCCTCAAAAAATGGATTGGGACAGATTAGAGATGCCGTCACCGCTTTCACAACGGTGTTGCTGTCGGCAAGGCTGAGGGATTCAAGGTAGTAGTTAATTTTTCGAACGGTGTTGCCGTGGAAATAATACAAGGTACCCTTATCATTAGGGCGCAAAACAGAGCATAGATAGTCCCAATTGTCCACAAAATTTCCGCAGATTCCAATAGACAACAAGATATTGCGCTTTTCCGCCGTGGTACCTGTGTAAATTTCTCCGTCCTGATAAGCGCCTTTGCTGGTGTAGACTGTAAATTGTGGAGATCCAATGCCGTCTACGCTTGTCAACCAATAGGGCTTTTGGTATCCAATGGTGATTCGTTGGCCCTTGGAGTTTTCACAGATGATTTTTCGTCTTATGGACATTAGTTCACCTACTTCCGACAAGCAACGACTGGATGGTGGCACGCTGCGCATTACGGGTTAGACGCGCTGTCTCTGCTGGTGTGCCATATTTGGGATAATTAATAACGGTCGTCATACTGATTTTATCTGTTCCAGCAAGAGCAGGGATTCCGCGCAATGTTGTACCATATCCTCCAGCGTATCCAGCCGATATGTTGGGCCGGGTATCGAAACTTGTAGGGATGGCCCTTTGCATTTGGCGGCTTACATCGTCCATTTCACCATCAAATCCAACGCCAATACCTTGGGCCATGTAACGTCCCATTTCTGCAAACACTGTTGATGGGGAGTGGATCCCTAAGAAGTCTTTTGCGCCGTCGATAATCCCTCCAAACCATCCGGTGATTTGATCCCACAGCCATCCAGCGGCGTTTTTGATGCCATCCCAGATACCTTCTACGATTCCTCTTCCGATTTCCCACACTCTGCTTACCTGCTGGGCAAATCCATTAACGAGAGACATTAGGATCTGTGGGATTTTGTCGATAAGTCGAGGGACATTATCGACTAGAGCTTGGGCCAATGCAAGGATAATCTGTAGTCCTGCCTCTAGTAATTTCCACGAATTGTTAATCAGTGCATTGACAAGCTTGTCGATGATTTCTGGCAGGCGCTCAATCAATCTGGGAATGGAGTTAATAAGACCTTGAGCCAGCGCCATAATAATCTCGATGGCCGCGTCGATGAGCATGTCTACATTATCGATCAACGTCTCAACAATGTAGAGAACGGCATCGACCAGTGCAGGGATCAGTTGGGGTAGAGCGTCCACTAGGCCATTAGCTAGGGCCATAATAACTTGGATAGCAGCGTCAATGAGCTGTGGCAACGCTTCAATGATCCCGTTAATGATAGCCATTAATAGCTGTATACCTGCATCGATAATTTGGGGGAGGTTGTCTAGTAAGGCTTGCCCCAGCGCGGATATAATCTGCATTGCAGCGGGAATTAATTGGGGGAGCATCTGGACAATAACAGATACGATTTCTGGAATTACTTGGGAAATGGCGGTTGTGATCGACGACATATTAGCCCCAATACCAGATACCAGACCTTTGAGGATATTCCCACCAGCTTGTATGAGCTGAGGCAGCATTTTAGATACTTCAGCAGCAATTTTACCTCCTGCCGTGCCAACCACTTCGCCAATCTTTTCGAAATCTCCGCCAGCATCTTGTAACCCATTAGATAATTCATCAAAAATCGGGAGCATGTTTTCAGACAATGGTACCAAAAATTCAGTTTGTAGCTGTCGTCCAACGCCTTGAATGGCTGAGCCGAAATCATCATATTTGATTTCTTTCAGTTCGTTCATTGCGTCTTCTGTGCCATATACAGCATCGGTGATGTCTGCAAGTTGGGTTACTACATCGGGGCCAAGGTCTTCCCACATGGTTCCATAGAGGTTAACGCCAGCTGTGCTTTGGGCAAGGGGGTCATCTATATCGGCCAACGCTTTATTTGTCTCAATGAAGGCTTCCCTGGCAGATTCTCCTCCGGCTGCAAATTTTTTAGCCATTTCGTCGGCGTTTAATCCGATTGCTTCAAATCCAGCTTTTGTCGTTTCTGATCCATCGACTACCTTGACAGACAATTCTTTAACTGCATCGCCCACTTTATCGAGATTGAAAGCACCGCTATCAGCGCCATTTTGAAAAATTTGAAACATGTCGTCGGCATCTAAGCCAACCTTAGAAAACTGGACAGAGTATTCGTTAATGCTATCAAGTAATTCGCCAGAATAATCCAGGCCATTTTGTGCGCCGGAGGCAATCAAGTCCATTGCATCTTGACCGTCCATGGAAAATTGTTCCATCATGGTATTAACTGCCCTGATGGATTCTGGCATATCATATCCAAATGAGTCCCTTAATACAAATGCAGATTCCGTAAACTCTTGTAGATCCGTGTCATCCCAGGCATCAACGACCGGGCCGATTTGCTGCCTAATAGTCGACATAGCTTCGCCAATATCATCAAAGGACTCGCCATAGTTATTAGCGTAGATGGATTTCATGATATTCTCGTAATTACTTAATTCATCATTAGCTGCGCCGGTAGATGCATAAAAATCATTTAGGGCCCCTCGATATTCATCGTAAAAATCGATCGAATATCCGATTGCGCCTCCGACTGCAGTAGCGACACCCGCCGCTGCTGCGCCGATCGTCTTAACCGATCCGCTTACAACAGATCCTAATCCTTCCCAGCTTATACCAGCCCCGTCAGCCTTCTCACCTGCATCTTCTGCGGCAGCTCCGGCCTCTTGGTGACTTCTTACACTTTCTCCTAACGCGGAGGACAACTCATCTACGGCGTCTTCCTCTTTGTTCGTACTGCTTCGGGCTTCATTGAGGGCAGATTCATTTTCCGAGAGTTCTCTCTGCATGGAGGCCAGGGCGGCTTCTGCTCGATTCAGTTGGATGCGGTAGCTGTCGGTCTTTTTATCATTTTCGCCATAGGCATCCGCAGCGTCGGCTACTGCTTGGCTTAATGCACGGACCATTTCTTCCTGTTGCTCGACCTGCTGGGACAATACACGGTTTTTGGCAGTTAGGCCATCTATGGACTGATCGTTTTTGCCATACTCGGCAGTGACCTTCTGCATCTCGCTTCCGAGCACTCGCATATTGCGGCCAATATCGTCCAACGCCTTCTTAAATTCTTTTTCTCCGTCTACAGCCAGCCGGGTAGATATTGTGCGTTTTGCCATTTGGTCACCCCCCTAATATGGCAAGCATTTCAGCGTCCTGACGGCTCACCTGGTCATGTTGCTCCTTATAACAATGGAACATGTCAAGGAGCAGGCCAGGGTACATCAATAGTGTCTCTTGTACTGTAAGCTTCAGCAATGTGACACCAATATACAACAAGCGGGCACGACTTATTGAGTCGTCCCGCTTGTTACGTTTTTTTCTGCTTGGATTTCTGCTAGATCTTCATCCACGAGTTCTTCCGGAATTTCTCTTCCCATCCCGATACATATGGCTGTCATAATTTTTTGTTTGAGTTCCCGGATGTCATTAAGAGGGAGAAGCACCCGGACTATCTGTTCGGTGACCAACCGCCTTGGTTTTTCTGGCGATCCAGTCAATAGATTCAGCATGTTTTGTTTTTCTATTCCTTGATTAATCATGAGGGTTATGATCCAGATCATGACCCGGATCTTTTCCTCTGCATCGCCTTCTTGCATCATCTTTCCCGCGTTTTCAACGCCACCATATTTTTTCGAAAATTGCAACATAGCTTCAGTTGTAAACGCGAGTTCAAATTCTTGACCTCCCAGAGTTACTGTAGGTACATTCTTTTCCATCGATTATGCACCTCCGCTAGTAATCATCGCCTTTTTATTTAGATAGGCAATCGCATCTTCTACCGTATCAAAATCGGTGTATTCTCTCCACACATCATTGTTGGCTTTGTAGATAGTTCCTGATACTGTAGGGGTCTGCCACTCGATCTTATCACCATTGGTGCTGGCGGAATCATCGCCCAACTTAAATTTGGTTTTAAGATACCAGTACGCCCGATAGCTCTTTTTACCGTCTTTTTGACGTGTTTTAAAGAATCCAAGGCCGCCAAACGGGGGAGTGTCGGACGCGGAATAGGTAACTGTTTTCTGTCCGTCTTCCTCTGTAGCGTCTTCTGCTGTTACGCCAAACACAACAGCTTCATTTTCGCTTGATATGTCGTCAAGCCCCATTTCGATGGTCCCACTTTTGAAGGATGTCTCCGATTCAGCCAAGGCATCGTCGGCATACAAGGATTCGTCGTTGAATTCCAACTTTACATCTGCGCTAACGGCCTTGCCTAGAACAACGCCTTTAGAATAAGTAGGAGCTGCTAATTCCGGCTCCGATGCAATAGGTGCAAAAACCGGATATCTAAGCCCGATAAATGCCATAACAATCAACCTCCTGATTTTTGAATGTAATCGTCGTACACCGCTTCCATTGCGTTTTGGACAGCGGTTTCCGATTTCTGGTTTGCCCGGCGCATCCAAGGCCGAGCAGGCTGTTTTGAAGTACCGTATTCTGCAATAAAACCCTTTTCCGCATTTCGGATGCCTTTGCGGTCTTTCCCTTGTGGATATACGTCTTTGGTTCGGCTTCCATTGGTGTCGGCCTTCATTTTTGTCCGCTTAATTGAAGAAATGAAATCTCCTGTGTCCTTAATTCCGAGACTAGCCGCCTCCGCTTTTTGAGCGTTTTCCAGCACATCGCATCCAGCGTCCAGCATACGTTCCGCCACATCGTCCGGAAGCGCCGCCACATCCGCCATATCCGCCGACCAAGATTCCAATCCAACGACGCTGAAATTTGCCATCACGTTACCTCCACATCATAGATATGATGGATGTATCCGGTGTCGGTTTCGTAGGTTGTGGATCGATCTATGATAGCTACTTCATTTTTCAACAACGCTTCTACAACGCTTTCTGCTGCCGGATCATATTCCGTTTTGGTGAATAGATCTATCTGTACCTTCCATAAGATTTCAGACTGGTTGTTGTCGGCGCAGAGAGGAGAGCATATGTACTCGGCCCACACAATATACCGATCCGGTTGATCCAACATTTCATAATGAGCAATAGGCAGCCCGATTGTCCCTAATAGGTCACGTAGATCTTGTAACGTCATAGGTTACCTCCAGCCGCTCCAAGGTCAAGTCTGAAACCGGCAGTCCGTCATCATCTGTAGTGTGTTGTATCTGTTGGATGGTATACTGTTGCCCATCGGCGGGGATGCATACATCTTGAGAACTGATTTCTGTGTTCTTCCAGATCCTTAAGACGCGGTCCACTCTCACGTGTGCCTGCATGGCGGTATAGTACCGTGTAATCCCAACTGTCCGCTCTTCATAACACACAGGGCCCACCAATTTGGTGAGCCCTTTAACTGGTTTATTTCCTTTTTCAGCAACATTTTTAACTTTGTAGATGCTGCATAGTCCGTCATCCATCATAGGTTCCAACCACCCTCATCTTTTGAGAGACTAAGATATCATTGCGCATGGCTCGCAAATACATGGGCATAGCCTCTCCGTTGATGCGCTTCCGATACATCCATGCGGCTGTCCCTACTATTAATATCTGATATTCCTCATTATTTTCCAGGCGGATGCCCTGCCGCACCAAGCGAGAGATTGCCGCCTGGATCAGTGCCGATAAGTAGTCATCGTCCAGCGTCACGCCGGTACGGTTAAGGTCTTGCTTGAGGAGGGACATCAGCACTTCTTTTTTCACCGGCGTTCACCTCCGCCTTTATTTTTTTGCTTTTTCCAAGGACTGCGATTCGCTGTCATCTTCCGTTACTGTGTTAGCTGTGTCGGTACCGAATGTTACGGATGTAGTAGGCGCTTTATTCTGTAAATTTAAAACAATAAAGCTATCAGCTCGGACCGGTAATCCATCATAACGCGCCGTTCCACGGAACACTGTTTGGTCTTCGATAAAGCGTGCATGCTCGGACACTTTGATGGACCCTCCGGCACGTTCGGCCAAAAGATATTTTTCGAGATATCCACCTACCACATCGCCATCAGGGATGAAATCCAAGAACTCGACTTTCGCACCAATGGCCGGAAAAGTCCCGTTAGTTGCCGCTACCATGGCACCTGCGGAATTGATGTTCAAACTCTCCGGCAGAATGACAGAGTTCCAGGTAGTTTCATTCATGCACAGCACCATACCGTTCCGAGAGTGACGGCTTTTGGCATTGGCAAGAGCTTTGAGGACTTCCTTGAATAGGTCAATTCCTGTTTTGGTAGTTCCATCAATTTTTTTGATGTTGCTGACGGAAAGATTGACCCAGCCCTCTTCTTTTCCATCGGGCGCCGTTGTCTGAGCGAGACGAGCGGCAAATCCAAGAGGCATCTTGGTCCCTGTACCGTAGATAATGGCCTTATCCAGAGCCAGGCCAATAGCAAGGCCGAGCATAGTCTCAATCTCATTGGCAAGGGAAACCAGCACACTATCCTCCAAAATGGAATTATGTACAGGGATAAATCCTCCCACTTTATAGCCGTCTACCTCGACAGCTGAGAAATCCAAATTCAGCTCGTTAAGTTTTCCGGTTGCTTCTGTCCAGATAGCTTCCGGGATATCGCCTGCAATAGTCTGACGGGCTTTGCCACCCACCCGGCGGAGGCGTACATACTTAATCAATTTTGAATATTGGTCCATGTTATCGCGCAACAGATCCAATACCACATCAGGAATCAACAACTCCGAACCGGAGACAGCTCTTTTTTCTCGGATAAGATCGGATACTCTTTGATAGAATTCTTTGACATCGGATCTTCCTAAATATGCACTGCGCTGTTCCGGGGTCTGACCATGGAATCTTTTTGTCATTGTACCAACTCCTTGTTCTCTTTTTTCTGTATCGTTATCGGGGTCTTTAGAAGGTTCCTCGGCTACCGGTTCTTCCTCCTGAATTTTTTCTTCAACCGCCTTGATCTGTTTTTTGATATCTTCGATTTCTTTTTTGATATCCTCAATAGATGTCTCGTTGGCGTCTTGATCCTTCTGGAATTGATCCACGTTTTCTTCTACAACCTTCTTTTCCTCTTCGGTCTGGGCTTCTTCAATGGCCCGTTCCAGATCTTGTTCTCGGCGGCGCAATTCTGATTTAGAGCTCTCCAAAGATCTAAGCTCTGTTAGCTTATCGTCCAGTTTTTTCCTCAACATAATTACTTTCAGTGCCATATTAATCCTCCTTGTGCTTTAGTTTCAGGCGGCATGTTTCCCGCCAGAGATCCATTTTTCGTTTTTGAATTTGTTCCCAATCTCTTTTTCTGGCTGCCACACTGGTGTCTGTATAAGCTGGAAAGGTGACTACCGACACCTCATACAACTCGACTTCCCGGATAATCCAGTGGTTGTCTCCGTCTTCACGAGTTTGGAAATCTTCATCTAAAATGTCAAATCCAAAAGAGCATTGGTTGACGTCGCCGCGCTGGACGCGGGCATACAGGTTCATAGCGTCTTGATCTTCTCGATTGATCTTGATGCGTCCCCATAGTCCTTTTTCGTCTTCCTTAAGCTCTAATGTTCCTGCTGTATTACGTCCCAACACCAGCCTGGTCTCATGATCCACCAATGCCCGAATATCCCCATCCAATGTATGAGAAAATGCCTTTGGTGCAATGCTTTCCGTACACCCTGGCCAAAGCTCATAGTCTGAATTGAACACCGAAAAATATCCTTCGATGTACAGATCTCCGGTATCCTCTTCGCGGGTTTTGAAATCGGTAGGATGGCATCTAAATTGTCTCATTTTCCGATCCATTTTCATCACCTCCCATCAGCTTGCTTTGGTTTGCGATTTTGTCAAGTGGAATGTAGTTTTCCAGGATGGTCAATTGGGACAATCCAGGCTTAGGTGACAACCCGATCCAATCACGCACCTCATTTCCTGTCATGATCCCGCGGACAAACATCTCCTTGCCCACGCTTGCAAGCTCATTGATGTTGTAGGCGT
>OKSW01000931.1_pt1 | contig 10397 bp, 10 predicted proteins | sample 1606351 | NCBI WGS metagenome assembly OKSW01 (sample SAMEA3879565, study PRJEB24766) | human gut metagenome | biome: human-associated habitat; feature: feces | place: USA | collected 1985/1987 | reverse complement strand
GCAGATTGATATGGTCAGGCGATGATGTAGTGGTTTTTGAGCCGCAAAACAACATCCTGTTTCGTATCATCCGTATAATAAATAGCAAATAAAAAGGAGAAAGAAGATGTTTTGTGAGAAATGTGGAAAAGAAATTCCTGATTCAACAAAATTTTGTCCATACTGTGGAGCACCTGTTTCCAAGGCACAGGATTTTGTCAACAAAGCAGGAGAGGCCTTCAATGCAGCAGAGCAGGAGCTTGGAAGTGCATTTGATGAGGTAAAGCAATCCTTCACAGGAAACAGTGCAAACCAGCAGAATGCAGGTGGACAGTACAATGGAGGCTACCAGAACAACGGAGCCGGACAGTACAACGCAGGCTACCAGAACAATGGTGGTCAGACTCCTCCACCATACAGGGGAGAGAAGTTAAAGGACGACAGAGGTCTTGCCTCATACATCATCCTGTCTATTATTACATGTGGTATTTATGGATATTATTTCATCTACAAGATGGCTCATGATGTCAATATAGCATGTGATGGAGATGGCGAGAATACATCAGGTCTCGTAGCATTTATCCTGCTTTCAATGATTACATGCGGTATCTATGCATGGTACTGGTACTATAAGCTGGGCAACAGACTGGCAAATAATGCAGGCAGATACGGACTTGGCATTCAGGAGAATGGAACCACTGTTTTGATGTGGTGTATATTTGGTACACTTATCTGTGGAATCGGACCATTCATCGCTATGTATATCCTTATCAAGAACTCAAATATGATCTGCAATGCTTACAACAGGACACATGGACTTATGTAATTTGAGTTTTGATTTAATTTAATTAAATAATTTGATTATATTATTTCTAAGGCGGGAGGCAGTTTGCATTAAGCAGACTGTCTCCTTAAATATTGTATATTAAATTAAACGGTAAATATTATTGAAAAAGGTCATTCAGACATTGACAAAAATTTGTCAAAGTGTTACTATTTTTTTATAAATTACGACAGAAATGTCAGTTATACATAGGTTTTTTAAGGAGGATTTATACAATGAGCGAGTTCAAAAATTTAACACTTGACGTAGCAGATCAGATTGCAGTACTTGCAATTTCAAGACCGGCTGCTCTTAATGCATTAAACAGTGAGACTCTTGATGAGTTAAATGTAGCATTAACAGAGATAGAGGCAAGAGACGATGTTAAGGTGCTTATCCTTACAGGTGGTCCTGACAAGAAGGGCAACGAGTTCAAGTCATTCGTAGCAGGAGCAGACATCTCAGAGATGGTTAATTTCACAGCACCACAGGCAAGAGCATTCGGAATCAAGGCTTCAGAGCCATTCTTCAAGCTCATGAATATGCGTCAGGTAACAATCGCAGCTGTCAATGGATTTGCACTCGGTGGAGGATGCGAGATTTCTATGGCATGTGATATCAGAATCGCTTCTGAGAACGCAATTTTCGGACAGCCTGAGACAGGACTTGGAATCATCCCTGGCTTTGGCGGTACACAGAGACTTGCTCGTTTAGTAGGAATGGGACGTGCTAAGGAAATGATCTTCACATGCGACAATGTAGACGCTGCAGAAGCATACCGCATAGGTCTCGTAAATAAAGTAGTAGCAAAAGAGGAGCTTATGCCAACAGCTAAGGCTATGGCTGCAAAGATCATTTCTAAGGGAAGCTACGCAATCTCAGTTGCAAAGGCTGCTATCAACAACGGATATGATATGGATATCAAGAACGCTGTTGAGATGGAAGCAAACCTCTTTGGTGTTGTAAATGATACAAACGACAAGAAAGAGGGAATGGGAGCATTCCTTGAGAAGAGAGCTGCAAACCTCACAGATTTCTAAATAATGATTTGAATTATTTATTGTATATGAATTAAAATAGCCGGTGTGTTAAGCACCGGCTATTTTGTATGAATCAGATTAGATTATTACTCTCACGATAAACATAGTATCAGATACACTGTACTGGCATTTGCCGCCCAGGCTCTCAGCAGACTGTCTGATGCTTTTTGTACCAAGCCCATGCCCTCTTTCTGTTGCAACGGGCATATCGTTTATGAGCTTAGGCATTGTCGTTTTCATTGTTTTCGATGAAGGCAGCTATATTATTCAGAAAGTGTCTCATATCGTGGCGCAGCAGAGAAACATTTTTACCCCTTAAGTCTTTTTGACTTTATTATATAATCTTTTTTGTAAAGCGTAAACAACAGTCTTGAAAAAAGAATGAAACGTATCTATAATTAGAGTACTGTTCACATGGCAGTGTTAATATATAATTATAGATTTACAAGAGGAAAAAATGAAGTCAAGAGCAACACAGACCAAAGAACTGGATATGGTGAACGGACCACTTGCAAGGAAGATACTGATTTACTCCATACCGCTCATGTTCTCAAACCTGCTTCAGGTATTTTTCAATATGACGGATGTGGCAGTGGTGGGAAAATTTGCAGGTGCAAGAGCACTCGGCTCGGTCGGTTCCACGACGATCATCATCACACTCACAACAGGCATACTGCTTGGCATGGGAGGCGGTGTCAATGCTGTCACGGCACTACACATGGGAGCAGAGGACTATCAGAGGGTGCATAAGACCGTCCACACATCGGTCATCCTGTGCTTTATAGCGGGACTTTTACTGTTAGTGGCAGGCATGGCTTTTTCAAAGCCACTGCTTGAAGTGATGAATACAAAGCCTGAGCTTATAGACGGTGCTACAGCATATCTGATGATATATCTGTGCGGTTCGCCGGCGCTTGCGCTTTATAATTTCGGCAACGGTGTGCTGAGCGCAGTGGGAGATACAAAGAGACCTCTCATATACCTGAGTATCTCAGGAATTATCAATATAGTGCTCAACCTGTTCTTTGTAATAGTATGCAGACTGGGAGTGATAGGAGTAGCCATCGCAAGCATCATAGCACAGTACATCTCAGCGGCACTCATTATCAGGTTTCTCATGAAGACATACGGCAGCTACGGCCTGCGCATGAAGGATATAGGGATTGACAGGGATGCGGCCGCAGCAGTGCTTCGTATCGGAGTGCCGGCTGCGATACAGTACTCGCTCTTTGCCATAGCCAATATATGTATCCAGACATCCATCAACTCCTTCAGCCATGTGGTCGTGGAGGGCAATTCAGCCGCCACCAATGCGGATTCGCTCATCTATGACATGATGGCAGCATTTTACACTGCATGTACCAGCTTCATAGCGCAGAATCTGGGCGCGAGGAAAAAGGAAAGGGTGCTTAGGACATTTTTCATCACCCTGGCATACTCGTTTTTGATGGGACTGGTGCTTGGAGTGGCATTGTTTATATTCCAAAGACCGTTCCTTTTGCTCTTTACGAGTGATGATGCCGTGATACACTATGGACAGATCAGAATCGGTGTGATGGCATTCGTCTACTGTGTATCAGCCTTCATGGACAATGCCACAGCCGCCGCCAGGGGCATCGGAAAAAGTGTAGCACCTACCATCATAGTGGTTATGGGCTCTGTCGTATTCAGGATTATATGGCTGCTCACGGTGTTTGCGTATTTTAAGACACTGCAGTCCTTATATCTCATATACGTCATTTCGTGGACGCTCACCGCAATCGCCGGCAATATATACTTTGCGTACCACTATAGGAGAATTTAGCGGACAGCTACAATAAAACTGAATAGTAAGCGATAAAAAACAGTCAGACATATGTGAGAGATGTGCCCGGCTGTTTTTGCGGTTTCGCGGCTGTCTCTCTTTTATAATAGGATAATAGGAATTTGCCTGATATTTTTATTGCCCTTTTGCGGTTTTAATGCTACAATCAAGCCAAAGCATTATATTTCTGTTGAGCGACACCACAGTACACATTTTCATCGGTGCGTATCACTTTGAAGAGGGTAGAACCACTTAGTATTTTTCGACAAAGACATGGAAATTTTCAATGCTTTAAGTTACCTATCAATAGCAGGGAAAATGGATATGTCGATTGAGAAACATTATGTGAATGAAGCTGACTGGGGTTGTTGATGCTTTATATTGACAAGAAATTTTGTATCATGCGATATTCTATTCTTCTTGCTTACACAACTAAACAGGAGGAGAATAATGTCGGGAGAGACAAAAGAGGTTTTTGGCAGTAATTATGGCCAAAACGATGTAATCATCAACGGATTGATTGACAAAATGACGCTGTTTGATGACAATCTGATGAGTCTTGTATTCGGGCAGAATATCGAGACAACGGAGTTACTGCTTCGCGTAATAATGGAGCGTGATATTAAGGTTATAGACGTCCGGGGGCAGGATGAATTAAAAAATCCAGTGATTGGTGGGAGATGTATTACCTTGGATGTGCATGCAATAGATGTCGATGGCAGACATATTGATATCGAGGTGCAGATTAATGCTGAGGGATCGCATGTCAAAAGAGCCAGATATCACAGCAGTATGATGGATGCGAGGATGCTGGAGGAAGGACAGGAGTTTAAGGAGATTAAGGATTCATACGTGATTTTTATTTATGATCACGATAAGTTCAGAAAAGGACTGCCATTTTATCACATTCAAAGGCGTGTTGATGAAACGGGTGAAGCCTTTGGAGATGGTTCGCATATTATCTATGTAAATGGAAGGTATGAAGGTAATGATGATATAGGTCGGATGATGAGAGATTTTCATCAGTGCAGGCCGGAGCAGATAAAAAGTGAGACATTGTCAAAAGCGGTGGCTTATTACAAAGAAAAGGAAGGACGTGGTGCTATGAGTGAAGCTGTAAGAAAGTACGCAATGGAATATGCAAAAGAGTATGGTGAGGAACAAAGAAGAGAAGGTATGAAGGCTGGAATTAAGGCTGGAATTAAGACTGGCATTGAGACTGGAATTGAGACTGGCATTCAGACCGGACGTCGTACAGAAATATTCTTATCGGTTCAGGATGGGGACTATTCGGTGAACAGGGGAGCTGAGAAGCTTGGAATGTCAGTGGATGAGTTTGAGAAATCAATGAGTGAGGCAGGCTACAGAGTGCCGGAGTTAGTGTAACACGTATATATACAATTAAAATCGAGGCATGTTTGGATATGGAAAATTCAAATGAAAAAGAAGACATGAGAGCACTTATTATGGTATTTGTAATATGGCTTTTGTTATGGTGTGTTGATAATAGACAGTATTTTTTTGAGTATCTGCCGCATCACTCAGATTATGAGATAGTGGCAGCATATAAAGCTTTTAATGGTGATATGCGTGATAATATAATCAGGGTATATGTACCGGATAGGGATAACGCTATCGGATATATAAAGGCAGACTACAAAGACAAAGAAGAAAAGCCTATATATGTAGGATACAGTAAGGAAAGGTCACCTCACGTTGTACGTAAAACACCGGCGCTTTCAAAAGGAATGATTATAGCGGGAGGAATCATTCCGGCAGCAATAGTCCAATATTTTTTTAGAAAAAAGCATAAATAGTGTCCTTAGACACGCAGGAAATTTAGAGACCCTTCAGGATTGTCAGTGCCCTTCTCAAGCAGTGAGATGAGCTCTGAGATAGTCTGTTCGGTCTCTTCTTTTGTGGACGGAATCAGTGTATTGTCAAGCTTTACGACGAGCACAAGAAGCACAATCTCTGCAGGAGCTTATTGATGAGTACAATGTAAATGTACCTGCGTACAAGCGTATCTATAGCCTTAAAGTGAGGGAGAGTGAGTTTGAAAAGACGGCTTCACGTAAGATAAAGAGAAGCTGATATATAAAGAGGAAGCCGATGCATGTGGCTTGCATCGGCTATATATGAAAAAGATTAGTATGAGTATTGCGTAATTAATATGTTTTGTTGCTTTTGTTTTGTATCTTTCGTTTATGATGTTAGTATACAAATCAATTGTGAAAACCGTGTGTTTTGAATTTCACTTTTCTGTAAACAAAATATGAACAAACTGTGCAGTCCTAAGGTACCATAAAAAATCCTTAGACAATATCATGATTTTGTGTATAATTATAGTATCGGTATTTGTTATTGCATATAGGATAAAATTTTATGCATAATCAAACAGCGATATTATTTTTTTACAAGGGGAAAAAGATGAAATTATTAAGTTTTGCAATCCCATGTTACAATTCAAAGGATTACATGGAGCATTGTATAGAGTCTATCCTGCCGGGTGGAGATGATGTGGAGATAATTATTGTTGATGACGGTTCAAAGGATGAGACAGCAGCGATAGCTGACAGATATGCAGCCGAATATCCTGACATAGTAAAGGCTGTACACCAGGAGAACGGTGGACATGGAGAGGCTGTAAACACAGGTCTCAAAAATGCCACAGGCAAATATTTCAAGGTCGTTGACAGCGATGATTGGGTGGATTTGGAATCATACAAGAAGATACTGGACAAGCTAAGGGAGTTTGAGCAGGAGAATACACAGATTGATATGCTTCTTGCCAACTATGTCTACGAGAAAGAAGGAGCAAGGCGTAAAAAGGTTATGCGTCAGACCGGCTTTCCACGCAATGAGATATTTACCTGGAGTGATATAAAGCATATTCACAAGGGACATTACATACTGATGCATTCGGTAATATACAGGACAGAGCTTTTGAGAAGCTGTGGACTCAAGCTGCCAAAGCATACCTTTTATGTGGATAATATCTATGTATATAAGCCGCTTCCGTATGTGCGCACGATGTACTATCTGGATGTGGACTTCTACAGATATTTTATCGGTCGCGATGACCAGTCGGTCAATGAGCAGGTGATGATACGCCGTATTGACCAGCAGATTCGTGTAAATAAGATTATGTTTGACGATGTCAAATTGCATGAGATAACAAATGAGATGTGCAGGAAGTATATGTACAGTTATCTTGAGATTATTACGACTATTTCTACTATTCTGGCAATTATCTCAGGCACCGATGAGAACATGGCTAAGAAGGATGAACTGTGGGCATACATGAAGGAGCACGATGAAGAAACCTACAAGAAGCTGCGCCATGGCGTCATGGGACAGTTAATGAACCTGCCGGGCAAGGGAGGCAGAAAGGTAGCTATCGGTGCGTATAAGCTGTCACAGAAGGTTGTTGGATTCAATTAGACGGATGTGAAATAAGGAGTATTATATGGATGAAGTATATAAGCAAATTGTTAATATAGCAAAAAAATATAATACAAAAAAAGTAGTGCTGTTTGGTTCACGCGCCAGAGGCACGAATCATCCTAAAAGTGATATTGATCTGGCCATTTATGGATGTGAGGATTTTGGTGATTTATCGGATTGTCTTAATGAGGAGTTGTGGTCTTTACTAAAGCTGGACATAATAAATATGGATGATAAGCATATTTCACCGGTACTGGTGACAGAAATAGAAAGGGATGGGAGGGTATTGTATGAAAAAATTTGACCAGTATGTCAGCCACTTGAGGATATTGTCAAGGGCATTTGATGAAGACTTGACAAATGATTTTATTGTGAGCGGTATAATTGATAAATATTATATACAATTTGAGCTGGGCTGGAAGGTCTTAAAGGAACTGTTACGATATGAGGGCGCTAATCAGGCTGCAACAGGTTCTCCAAGAGAAATTATAAAAACTGCATATGCGTATTATGATTTTATTGATGAGAGTGTCTGGCTTGGAATGTTAAGAGACAGGAATGATACAACTCATATATACAATGAGGAAGCTGCACGTCAGCTTGTGAATAAGGTGCTTGACAGTTATATTCATGAATTTCAGGTGCTGGAAATGAAAATTAAAGAAAGATATTCAGATGAGGTATTATCATCAATTAATTAAAGTAAAGACCACAGAGCAAAACAGAGACTCTGTGGTCTTTTAATATTGCAATTAAATTACTCTCCAAGTGTGAGCATGGTATCTATGCAGGCCTTGGCCTTTGTTCTTATATCGTCAGGCAGTATGATTTCTTCTCCGCCTGCTCCCTTAACACAATTGTATACATCCATCAGGGTAGTGAGCTTCATATTGTGGCATACGCAGTCTTTTGAGAGCGGATAGAAGCTCTTTTCAGGGCACTCATACTGTAAGTGCTGCAGTATGCTGTTTTCAGTTCCGATGATAAATTCCCTGTCTGTGCTGTTTTTAGCATAGTCAATGATGCCGGTGGTGCTTCCGATATAGTCTGCAGCCTTTGAAACCTCTGCAAGGCACTCCGGATGTACGAGAAGCTTTGCAGCAGGATGAGCCGCTTTTGCTCTCTCAACATCTGCTATTGACATGCGCAGGTGAGTAGGACAGCCACCATGTACAAATTTGAAGGTCTTTTCCGGAACCTGTTCCTCAACCCATGCGCCCAGATTGCAGTCAGGGATGAAAAGAATCTTGTTATTGTCAATATTTTTAACAATTTTTACAGCGGATGAAGATGTGACGCACACATCGCATATGGTTTTAAGCTCTGATGTGGTGTTTATGTAGGCAACCACTGTATAGTCAGGGTTCTCGGCCTTTAACGATTGTAAGAGCTCTACATCGAGCTGCTCCGCCATAGGACAGCCTGCTGCGCTGTTTGACAAAAATACATGCTTGTCAGGAGATAAAATCTTGCAGGTCTCTGCCATGAAGCGGACACCGCACATGAGCACATTCTTCTGTGGTGCTGTGGCAGCCTGCTTGCTGAGTCCATATGAGTCGCCTGTGAAATCGGCAACCTCAAGTATCTCGTGACTCTGATAAGCGTGAGCTAATATACAGATATCATTTTCCTTCTTTAATCGGATAATCTCATCCTGTAATTCTCTTGTTGTCATCATAATATGATATACCTCTTGAAATTCCTAGTGTGATTGAAGCACAGTTGTATCAATGTAAGCCCATTTTGGATTTTACATAAAGAACCGGCCAAAATAAATAAGTTACTTGTCATTATACTTAGCTGTAAACCAGCTGTCAACACAAAAGTTTTACAGGTGTCTTGTCAGTTGTAAATTTTAGTGTTATAATACGCCCATTACAGTAAATCGCATCCAGGGGGATGTTGCTAAAGAAGCGGCTACATCGGTGGATGCAGGTAAATAAAAGAGGTAACATATTATGAATACAGATGTACTTATTGTGGGAAGCGGCTGCTCAGGTCTTTATTGTGCGCTTAAGCTTCCAAGAGACATAAGAATTACACTGATAACAAAGTCAGATCTGGAGAGCAATGATTCATTTCTGGCGCAGGGCGGCATGTGCATGCTTAAAGAGCAGTCTGATTTCGACAGCTTTTTTGAGGATACCTTAAAGGCCGGCCACTACGAGAATGACAAGGAGTCAGTTGGGATAATGATAAACTCATCACCTGATGTGGTTAAGGATCTTGTTTCATACGGAGCAGATTTTGCGAGAAATGATGACGGCTCACTTGCATATACGAGAGAGGGAGCTCATTCACACAACAGAATTATTTTCCATGAAGACGTGACCGGAAAAGAGATAACAAGCACATTGCTTGCACAGGTTAAGAAGCTTTCAAATGTGACACTCATGGAGTATACAACGATGGTTGATATCATCGAAAGGGATAACAAATGTTACGGCGCCATCATCAGAAAACAGGATGGCATGCTGGAAAAGGTGACAGCGGCATACACTGTCATGGCTTGCGGCGGAGTTGGAGGACTGTACAGATTTTCAACAAATTTCAGACATCTGACAGGTGACTCGCTTGCCATTGCAAAAAAGCATGGCATAGAGCTTAAAAACCCAGACTATGTGCAGATTCACCCAACGACCTTTTACACGAAAAAGCATGAGGACAGAAGCTTTCTCATTTCAGAGTCCGTAAGAGGTGAGGGTGCTAAGCTTTTAGACAAGAATATGAACAGGTTTGTCGATGAGCTCTTACCAAGAGACGTGCTGACCGGCAAAATCCGTGAGCAGATGATAAAGGACGGCACAGATTTTGTCTGGGAGGATTTGCGTACCATTCCAAGGGATGAGCTTGTATCACATTTTCCAAATATCATTGAACATTGCAAGGATATGGGATATGATGTCTTCAAGGAGCCTATTCCTGTAGTTCCGGCACAGCACTATTTCATGGGCGGCGTCAAGGTGAATCACCACAGCCGCACATCCATGGAAAGTCTCTATGCAGTTGGAGAGACCGCTTGCAACGGAGTGCACGGAAGAAACCGTCTTGCAAGCAATTCACTGCTTGAGAGCCTGGTATTCGCAAAGCGTGCAGCAGGACAGATGGCTGAGCTTGGCTTTGTAAATGATGAGATAGCAGCCAAAAAGGCCGCAGATAGCATCGACCTCGCAGACTACAGCGATGAAAAAGCTGTAGAGAGAGAATACAGGAAGCTCGCCATGGAGGCAATAGAGGGCCGCACCAGCGTAGGTATAGAAGAGACTATCGAATCAGGCATTGCCTATATTCAGGCATAAAAAGT
>OKSW01000924.1_pt1 | contig 10480 bp, 10 predicted proteins | sample 1606351 | NCBI WGS metagenome assembly OKSW01 (sample SAMEA3879565, study PRJEB24766) | human gut metagenome | biome: human-associated habitat; feature: feces | place: USA | collected 1985/1987 | reverse complement strand
TAAGGCTGAAGCACATACGAACGTATCTGGCTTCCCCAGCCAATTTCCTTGACCTCGCCTCTGATGCCCGCCTCCTTTGCAGCATTCTCTTCCTGCTTTAAAAGATACAGCTTTGCCTTTAACATCTGCATGGCTTTGTCCTTGTTCATATGCTGTGAACGCTCATTCTGACACTGTACCACGATCCCTGATGGAAAATGTGTGATACGAATAGCAGACGAAGTTTTATTGATATGCTGTCCTCCTGCTCCACTTGAGCGGTAGGTATCAATTCTGATATCCTCGTCCTTCACCTCAATATCGAGATCCTCCTCAATATCAGGCATGACATCACATGATACGAATGAGGTCTGCCTTTTTCCCGCCGCATTAAACGGCGAAATACGAACAAGCCTGTGTACACCTTTTTCAGACTTTAGATACCCATATGCATTCTCTCCGTTTACCTGGAAAGTAATGGACTTGATACCGGCTTCATCGCCATCAAGCGAATCGAGCACCTCAAGGGTAAAGCCCTTTTTATCAGCCCACTTCGAGTACATACGAAACAGCATGGACGCCCAGTCACACGACTCGGTACCACCTGCACCTGCATTGAGCCTCAGAATCGCATTGCATTTATCATATTCTCCCGACAAAAGAGTCTTCATTCTGATACCGTCATATGTGCTTTCAAAATCATCAAGCATCTGCTGTATCTCGGGTATGAGTGACTCATCGTTCTCCTCATAGCCCATCTCAATCATCGTCTCTATATCTTCGTACTGTTCCTTGAGCTTTGCGTATGTAGCTACATCATCCTTCATACTCTTAAGCTCTTTCATCTTGCTCTGTGACTTCTCCGGGTCATCCCAGAAGTCAGGAGCTTCCATTTCTCGCTCTAATTCCTGGATTTTTTCTTCTTTATTAGCCAGGTCAAAGTGAATCCCTCACTTCCTGTAGTGGGGCTTTGTAGCCTTGGAGCGTGGACTTGAAATTATCCAACTCTACCACAGAATCACCTCTTTCTATACATTTTTGACGCTTTGTAGCTCTAACTACGCTTCCCGCATTCAGGCTGTGGGGTGCGGCTGTCACACAGTATATTCCTCTGAAAAATATGAAGTCAGCCACGGGATTTTTTTCGGATAGTGATTTTTCATTTTCACTTTGTTTCATTCATATTTTTTTCCGGAACCCCGTGGCAGTTCATATTTTTCTTCGGAACATGCTGTGTGCCGGCCGTAAACCTGGGTTTACGGGGCGGGAAGCTGGTTGTGGCACATATTTAAAAGAATATGTTATCTGCCATGTTTTTTCGGCCAGCGTCGATATCTTTATTATACCGATTATATTAGAAAACTGCAACTAAATTTGGCACTTATAATCATGCTTATCATCACGCTTGTTATCATGACTGTTACTGTTCACACCTAACAGTGTGACCGACAACGATTACAGCCCACTTATCTTCGCGTCTTCATGTTTTCATATTTTCGGTTTCACAGCTCCTGCTGTATGCTTCGCATGCGCCACATGTGTAACAAGCGCAATAAATAGCAGCATAATGATACCGCCTGTGGTATCAATCAGTACGTCCGTGAATCTGCCGGCCCGGCCGGGCACGAACAGCTGATGAATTTCATCTGTGCAGGCATATATGAAGGTCACGCCTATCGGAATCAAAACTCTTCTTCTGCCATGCAAAAACGAAAATGTCAAAAACCCAAGCAATGTTAGAATGGCATACTCACTCATGTGGGCACATTTTCTCACCGGATAGTCTATAAGCTCTGCCCTATCGAGCAGCTCCTTCTCATCCCAGTGGCTTGCGGTAATGGTATTGACCACAGAAACTATGCGATAACTGACGCTGCCGCTGAGCTCAGACGACTCGGTATCCGGCTCCGCCGAAAACATAAAGATGACTACCATCCAGCACAGCATGAGAAAGCATGCAATCTTATTTAAGCTTTTCATTCATCACCTCAATCGCTTTCTGAAGCTGTACATCATACTGCATGTCATAGTCTGCATTTGTATCTCCTGTATATTCATAATCGACCTCAACATCAGGCTCGATACCCTTTTTGTGAATATTGTGACCGTTTGGTGTGTAGTACTTCGATGTGGTAATCTTTACAGCATCACCATCGGAAAGATTATAGATAGTCTGTACAATTCCTTTTCCAAAGGTCTTTTTGCCTACAAGTGTGGCATCAATATAACCATCCTCATTGTAATCCTTCATGGCTCCCGCAAAAATTTCAGACGCACTTGCGCTGTTTTCATCGACAAGCACTACGATAGGACAGTCAATCTGTTTGCCATCGTCATCACCAAAGGTCTGAACATTTCCGTTTTTATCCTTTGTATACACGACGGTTCCTGCAGGAAGCTTGCCAACTGTTTCTGCCGGAAGCAGTCTGTCAACCATTTCTGTCACTGCGGTAAGTAGTCCTCCCGGATTAGCACGCAAATCCACTATAAGGCCCTTCATACCCTGATTTGTAAGTCCGTCAAGTGCATCCTCAAACTGACTTGCCGTGTTTGTCTGAAACTCACTGACCTGGATATATCCTACTCCATTGTCAAGCAGCTTGCTGTTCACTGATGGCAGCTCAACATTTTTACGCTCCACCTCAACGGTAAATGGGTCAGCCTCCTCGCCACGTCTGATTTTAAGCGTAACCTTAGTGCCCTCCTTACCTCTGATTTTGGCAACAAGCTTTGTGAGATCCTCGGATGTTGCCTCAACACCATCAACAGAAACTATTTCGTCATCCTTTTTAAGTCCCGCTTCCTCAGAAGGTGTACCACTGTATACCTTCGAAACTGTCACCTGCTTTGTATTCGGATCCTGCTTTAACGCAGCCCCGATTCCATAATACGTGCCTGTCGTACTAATCTGCAGCTCCTTATATTCATCCGCGGTATAATAAACCGAATAAGGATCATTTAGCCCCTCCATCACACCATGTAGCAGACCGTTTTCCAAATCATCCTTATCGTAATCCTCATAGTAGTACTCGTCTATGTAGTTCGCAAGCTCATCGATTTTCTGCACGGTCTTGTCATCAAGCACATCTGCGCTTTTTGCAACGGTATGCACGCTCCTGCCTGTAATCATTGTGTATGCAAAGAGCACAATCAATCCAAGCACAATGGTGGTCACTATACCTGTAGCAATACCGACACCGAACCCATTTCTAAATCCCTTTCTATGAGGCTTTTTATCGCTCATATCTGAATTATCATCGTATTCTAAGCCGTTGTTGTTTGAATTATCCATTTCAGTCCTGTCCTCTCTATATTATGATATGAACTTAAAACAGCCTGTCTCCGATCGGAGCCAGGCCGTCATAATTATTATTATACTCTTAAATGTTTCCGAATTGTGAATCGGCTTCCCAAAAAGCCAATTCCAACGCCCAGTATAAGCGCTACCGGTACAAGTGTAGAGAAAATCTCCTTTGTCGGGATAAATGTCATCATATTTCCTATAAAGCTAAACTTATTAGCAATATATGCACAAATCTTTCCATACATGACACTGAGCAATCCCAGAGGAATCGCTGATCCTATCAGTCCAATGAGAATACCTTCTACCACAAACGGAGACCTGACCAGAAAATCAGTCGCTCCAATAAGCTTCATGATAGCTATTTCCTCTCGTCTGACCGCAATACCCGTAGTAACTGTGTTGCTTATAAGGAAAATCGCAACACACAGAAGAATCAGAATAATACCTCCCGATACATAGCTGATAAGCTTATTTAAATCGGTCAGTGTATTAGCCACATCCTGCGACTGGTTTACCTTTCTGACGCCCTCCAGCCCCTTGATATAGTTGACAAGAGTCTGCTGCATAGAGACATCATTCAAATAAACCTGCAGATTTGCTGAATTACTGAGAGGGTTATCATCACCAAATGAAGCTGCAGCATCATCGTAGCCCTCAAAATACTCCTTCTGGTAATCACTCCATGCATCGGCCGCTGACTGATAATCCACCTTGCCAACCTCAGCCCTCTTTTCTATCTGAGCCTTGTCCGCTTTTATTACATCCTCTGTAGTGCCCTCATTAAAGAACACTGTGACAGCAACACCCTCCTCAGCTGTCTTAACCATGCTTGAGAAGTTCGTCACAACTATATAAAACAGACCAAACATAAAAATACAGGCTGCCATTGTCGCTATGGATGCCAGTGAAAACATCTTGTTTCTGAAAATATTCTTAAATCCCTGCTTGATTGAATAAAAAAACGTATTAATCCTCATCACTATCACCATCCTTGCTGTCAGATACAACAAGACCTTTCTTTATAGTGATAACACGTTTTTTCATAACCTTAACAATCTCAAGATTATGAGTTACAACGATAACAGTTGTGCCTTTCTCGTTGATTTCCTCAAGCAGTTTCATAATCTCCCACGCATTGTTATTGTCCAGATTACCCGTCGGCTCGTCAGCAAGCAGCATGCTCGGCTCATTGACAAGAGCTCTTGCAATAGCTACTCTCTGCTGCTCTCCTCCCGAAAGCTCTCTCGGCTTTGACTTGTACTTTGCAGCAAGCCCTACCATAGAAAGCATCTGTGGCACCTTTTTCTTAATAACCGCTGTGGATGCACCGATAACCTTGAGTGCAAAAGCTACATTTTCATAAACATTTCTATCCTTTAATAATCTGAAGTCCTGGAAAACGACTCCAACATTTCTTCTGTATTTAGGAATCTGCTTGTGGCGAATGCGCGTCAGATTCCTTCCGTCAACAGTAATCGTTCCGTCTGTAGGATCAAGCTCCTTTAAAAGAAGCTTAATCAAAGTGGATTTACCGGATCCGCTATCTCCGCATACGAAAACAAACTCTCCATCATCAATCTCGAGATTGACATCATTGAGAGCAGGTATACCTGCAGAATATGCCTTACTGACATGTTCAAGTTTAATCATTACTTTCTCCTTAATAGTCCATTGATTCCATATATTTCATATATTTGACTACCATAAGGGCAATCTTAAATGTGATGGCATCCTCGAACACTCTAAGGTCGAGCCCTGTACTTTTCTGAAGCTTGTCCAATCTATATACAAGAGTATTTCTGTGAATGTAGAGCTGTCTTGAAGTCTCAGATACATTCAGGCTATTCTCAAAGAACTTATTTATAGTAGATAATATTTCTTCATCAAAATCGTCAGGGGATTTGCCATCGAATATCTCTTTGATAAACATCTTGCATAGAGGAATCGGGAGCTGATATATCAGACGACCTATTCCAAGCTGGGAATATGCTATAATATTCCTCTCCTCGAAAAAGATTTTTCCGACATCGAGAGCCATCCTGGCCTCCTTATATGAGCGCGACACCTCTTTCAACTCATTGATAACAGTACCATATGCAATATGTACCCCATCCGCTTCGGATCTGAACAGATTCAAAATCACCTCGGCTGTCTTTCTGAGATCATCATAGGTCTCGTTTTCTGCCAGTTCCTTCACTACTATTATATTCTTCTCGTCAACAGCTGTAACAAAATCCTTTGATTTGCCGCCGAAAAGACTTCTGATCTTCTCAAGCTCGTTGCCGTCCTTCTCCCTGTTTGTCTCAACAATAAATACTACCCGTCGCACTTCAATATCAATATGAAGCTTCTTCGCGCGATTGTATATATCAACCAGAAGGAGATTATCCAAAAGCAGATTCTTTATAAAATTATCCTTGTCAAATCGCTCCTTGTACGCAACCAGAAGATTCTGAATCTGGAAGCTTGCAATCTTGCCTATCATGTAGACATCCTCGCTGTCACCATAAGCTAAAAGCACATATTCCAGCTGGTGATCATCAAAGACTTTGAAAAACTGGCATCCATTAATCACCTGACTGTCTGCTGGTGATGCAACAAAGGCCTGTGCCGGCTCTATAAACGCCTCTGCGTTCGGAAATGTAGCTGCAAGAATCTTGCCCTCAACATCTATCACACAAAGATCGGTTCTCGTAATTCCTTTAAGGCCATCAATTGTATTTTGAAGTATCTGATTGGAAATCATAAATCGTTCTCCTTCTCCCATTTTTGTAACTGTGCATTGCCCTCACAGTCACTTTATAACTAATTGCATAAATACTTGCTATTATTTTAATACATTCGCACAAAAAAATAAAGAGGTAAATGTACAATTTTTACACATTTCCTCTTATTTTTTCTTCTATTGTTATAAAAATTAACTATATCTAACTGTTTTATCTATGTTCATAGGTGTTGATAAGATGCGTAAGGCGCTTCACATCAAGCATTTTTCTTATTTTTCCAATAAATCCATGCTTTTTCCCCATGAACTTATTATTTCCGATTCCGTACCAGAGGTTCATCAACAGCTTTTCCCTGTTGTGTAAAAGGAACTTCTCCTGTGACGGAGACGGAAGAAATGATGCAATCACATCAGGTGAAACGATGTTAATTTCATTGACAAGATTTTCGCTGCATCCCGGTGAGTCATCAAGAACACCCTTGCCGGATATTCGCGCTCTGTCAAATAATCCAAGCAGAAATTCCTCAGCCTCATCAACAGCTTTCTGCGACTCTGCAATCACAAAGATTTTTTTATCATTTCTCTCAAGCCTCTTAAAAAGCTCATAAAAGAAGTCATGATCTTCTATCTCATGCCGACGCTGCAAGGTATCTGCCGATGCCGCCCTTAGTATACCTTCATCCGCAATGACAGTATAATCGCATGCCTCCAGTGACTGCTTCACCTCTTCATCAGACTCCGCCAATGCCAGCGTATCCATATTCACTTCCTCTATTGTAGTGAGTATCTTCTCTGAAATACGCCTGTCGACTCTCATGAGCATCTCGCGTACTGTATAGTTATCAAGTTGTAGCCCTGCAATATCTATCTTTTTAATCATAATTTGAAGTATAACAAAATTAACTTACATAATCAACACTTTTCAAGTTGTCCGACAATTATAATGTCAATATTATTTCCGAAATATTACTAATTTAGTGCAACTTTATCAGAACTTTACAAAACAGTTGTTCTTTTGCTCATATTCAAAAATGTGGATAATGTGCATAACTCCGTGCATAACTCATTTTAAGGGCACTTTGAGGTTTACTTTTGTTGATAGTTATCCACATTTATCCCCAATCCGAATTTACCGGGTTTAGCATATCCACTTTTTTGTGCATGTTGCTATTTTGATATATGTAATAAAATTACGCTTGACAGCCCTGTTTTCCATTCTATTTAAATAAGTCCCGTTTTTAAACATATATGTATATCATACAGGCCACTTATTTCAAATATCATAAACAAAAATAAAGTTTCTCTATGTAAAAAGACCTCCATCTCGATGAGATGAAGGTCTTTATAGATTCATATTTACCTATCCGGCATGAATTTATTAGAAAATTCTTCTAACTGCAATGATTGATTTGTAGTTAGCTGGTGATGTATATTTGATACCGTCTGATGGGTTGCTTGCATGTACAATAGTGTTTCCACCACAGTAGATAGCAACATGTCCGCTATAGCAGATGATATCTCCAGGCTGCATATCGCTTGTGCTCACACCGTATCCAACGCTTCTCATTGCTGATGAGCTGTGTGGTAAGCTGATGCCAAACTGTGCATAAACTGACATTACAAATCCTGAACAATCTGTTCCGTTTGTAAGACTTGAGCCACCGTAAACATAAGGATTGCCAACGAACTGTGATGCATAATTAACAACAGCCTGTCCGTTTGAACCACTTGGTGCGCTATAGCTCTTCTCTGATGAAGAACTGCTTGATGATTTTCTTGAAGACTTAGATGACTTCTTTGCTGCTGCCTTGGCTGCTTTTGCTTCCTCAGCCTTTCTAGCTTTCTCTTCAGCCTTTCTGGCTGCTTCCTCAGCCGCCTTACGCTCTGCCTCTTCCTTGGCAAGTCTTGCTGCTTCCTCTTCCTTAGACTCAGCATAAGTGAACTCTGTATCAAGTGTCACATAATCTGTAGATACATATCCGGTACCGTCTGCTGTAGATACACCTACCCATCCGTCTGTTGACTCATCCACAACTGTGAGATCATCCTCTCCGGACACGAGACCAAGTACTTCTGCATCAGTAGATGCTGTTGTTCTGACCTTGAGTGTCTCAGTATTGACTGTTGCCACGCGACGGCCTGCGCTCTGTACGAGTGCATCGTCACCAACTACAACATAATCACCTTTTACATATCCTGTTACTGAACCGGACTGGATTTTGTACCATCCGTTATCGGTTGTCTCAAGTACTGTTCCAATTCCATTGTTATAGAGCTTTCCAAGAGACTCGCTGTTTTCATCTGCACTCGCACGTATATTAACGCTGTCGCTAACCTGTGCAACTGCTGTATCAGCATATGCTGATTTAACCGGCTCAGCATCTGTTGTCGCAACATCTGTTGCAGTCTCTGATGTCTCATCACCTTTTAACATTACATCTGTCAACATAGATGTAACACCGGCTGTAAGAGTGTTTGATGTACTAACAATATCTGATGTATAACTAGCTACTCCTGCAGTAGGTCCAGCCGCATATACTGCATATGGCACTGATGACAGAGCCATAAAACCTGTAAGTACCCCGGCTGTGAGTTTCACATAATTTACTTTCATTTTACCCTCCATTGTATGAATTTGTAACAGTTATTACGAATTTGTTACAAATATTACTTTGTCATTATAACAAAGCAACATATATATGTCAACGTTTTCTTAGTGAATTCTTAAGAAAATCTTGACTTTTTCCAACGAATAGGACTTATGTCGCATGAAATACTTATGTAATAATTTTATTTTACAGCAATAGCCTCAACCTCAAGCATTACATCCTTTGGAAGCCTTGCGACCTCAACACAGCTTCTTGCAGGGTATGCTCCGTTAAAAAATGTGGCATATACCTCATTTATTGCACCGAAGTCATTCATCTCCTTGATGAAAACTGTAGTCTTTACCACATTGTCCATGCTTGTTCCTGCTGCCTCAAGCAGATGTGACAGATTTGTAAATGCCTGCTTAGCCTGTGCCTGTGAGCCCTCAGGAATCTCACCGGTCTCCGGAACTACCGGTATCACTCCGGAAGTATATACCATACCATTTACCTCGATAGCCTGTGAATATGGTCCTATTGCTGCCGGTGCCTTGTCTGTACTGATAACGTTTTTCATGTTATTGTCCTTCTTTCCTGTTAAAATTTATTAAAAAGACTGTTATTTCTTAAGACGGATTTTGCCATCTGTGAGATCAATCTTTCTTTCCTTATATAAATGACCAACTGCACGCTTGAATGCATTTTTGCTAAGTCCTGTTTCTCTCTTGATTACCTCCGGGCTTGCCTTTTCCGAAAACGGAAGCACCCCTGCGTATGAATCAAGCAGTTCAAGGAGCTTTTCAGCGTCGGAATCCATCTGAATATATGCCTTTTCCCTCATTGTCAGGTCCAGCTTGCCATCCGCCTTGACATCAGTGACCTTTGCCTCTATCACATCTCCAAGCTTCAGATAAGCGGCATTCTCAAAAACCGGTAGCTTTGCTGAATATTTGTCATCCACAGCGATAAATGTACCGAAATTGTCGCTAAAATCATACACACGGCCTGAAACCATATCGTCCTTTTTGTATGGTGAATCGGTGCTCAGCATATGGTAAATACCCTTTGTGGTAGCACAAAGCCTCTGGCTTTTATCTATGTATAATGTAACAAGTATCTCATCTCCGGCGCTGACCTTTCTGACCATCTCCTTGTAAGGAAGAAACAGGTCCTTTTCAAGCCCCCAGTCAAGGAACGCCCCTATTTTAGTCACCTCCTTGACAGTAAGCACTGCTAAACCTCCAAGTGTCAGCTTTGGCTCGTTTGTCGTAGCAATAAGTCTGTCGTTAGAGTCCTTGTATACAAAGACCTTAAGCTTATCCCCCTGCTTTACTCCATCCGGAATCTGCTTTGCCGGAAGCAGTACCCTCTCCTCCGAAGCCGAAGATGTTGACAGATATATGCCAAAATCAACCTTCTTTACACATACAAGCTCCTGATATTCTCCTAATCTCATGTTTTTCCGTCCTTTCTGTATCAAAACTGTATCGTTATTAAATAATGGAATTATAATTATTTTTCCGGTACCGGCTTACTCAAAAACTCCACCACCGAATACGGTTTTTTATCCGTATCCGCAAGCACCACTGTCACACTCTTTGATGTGTACTTCACGTATGATATAACTGTATCACCAAGCTTTGCTTCTTTTCTGTACTCCACACGAAGCTCAGATATTTCAAAATCATTCGGCAGAAGCTGCTGCGCCAGCATAACATACTTCTCATTGTTCATATGATGGTTGCTGTCTATAAAAAACTGAGGAACCACAATCTCACCCTTTTTCTCCATATCATCAGGAATATGAAGCTTGCGCTTTGCACACTCCATCTCAAGCTGCGGCTCAAGACCGTATGCATCCGCAAACTCCTGAGGCACCTTCAC
>OKSW01000907.1_pt1 | contig 10624 bp, 13 predicted proteins | sample 1606351 | NCBI WGS metagenome assembly OKSW01 (sample SAMEA3879565, study PRJEB24766) | human gut metagenome | biome: human-associated habitat; feature: feces | place: USA | collected 1985/1987 | reverse complement strand
ATAGCGTTTTCTGTTCTCCACTGGCTTCGCACGGTTTCTTACAGCATCTTCTCCACACAAGGTTCCGATTTTTTTAGAATGGAAGAACACGCTAGGTATTCCGTTCTTCAATTCTGGAGGAACTAAATCATAAACAATTCCTCCCATTCTTGTTCCTTTATTAAAATTTGAAATATAACATGTAAAGGAATTATAATTTCCAAAGTCTAGTCCGATTACTGGTTTCGCCATAATATCTTTCTCCTTTTAAGAATTTTACTTTAAACTTAAGCTAATCAAGTATCTTAAAATAATCTTCATCTACCTTTAGTGTTTCTATATCACGTGTTGAGATAAGATCATCTTTATTAACAACAGTTTCTGTATGTCCTGATACATTAGCCTGAACGACAGAAATTTTTATCATATCCTGTCACCATAAAATCCTCTGTGGGAGAATCTCTTGCTCTATAGAAGACAAAATTATGAAATACGCCAAGAACTGACTGCTGGAGATGTTCATCAGGAGATTCTAGACATCTATAGAGTAGTTCTATAGATTGTAGTCCTAAAATGAAATGGATTCTTTTACCTGCCCCAATCTTTAGGACCTGCACAAAATCAATGTCCCCACCTAATCCTGAGGATTCATCTAGAATAAGAAATACTTGTCTTTCTGTATCTTTTTTAAGAAAAGTTTGTCTTTCTGAAACTTTTCTAAGATCTGGAAATTCTTCTGGCGCATTTCTACGGAGTCTTCTTTTAATAATTAATTTAAGTAACAGCTTCATCAGATAATTACTGCTCTTCTGGAAACGATTATCATATTGAAGAAGGAGTAAATTACCCTCAATCGCTAGAATATCCTTTGTGGACATCAATACTGCATTGTCCTGTACAAAGTAATAATCAAGGATTAAATGCATAGTAGAAAGAATTGCACCGTTCTGACCATTCATTTTTGTTTGTCCAGCATAGAGGTATGTTTCCGCAATATAACCTAAACCTACATTATGTAGAATATTCTTGATATCAATAAGGCTTAAGCTTCTGATCCAGTTTGCGAGTGTTTTATTGTCTGCAATGCATCTGTTTCTTAACTGGAAGAGAAGAAGCCCATAGAGTACTTTCTGAGCTGTTTCAGGAAAGAACTTGTTGTGAGATTTTGTGAGTTCTTCATGAAAGAGCTCCATAGTGATTTCATTGAGGGCGTCTTCTGGATAAGGAGAGTCATAAGCCTCTTTGAGAATACTCCAATGAAATGTAGGATTCTTAATAGAGAATAATGCATCATTTGATTGGAGTAAGTCATTGTAGTCATCCTTGACATTCAATAAGATATATAAATCATCAGGATGTACATATCTTAAACGTGTTACTAGATTTTTAATAAATGTTGTTTTACCACTACGTGTTCCACCAAATACAGTGAGATGGGACTCTAGAGTATTGATATCAAAGGGAATCTTTATTCTTTTATTCTTATAAATAGCGGGAATAGAAACATTTGATTCCACAAAGTTAATATCCACACGATAATCTTGACTTCTAACAGACATAGAATATCAACTCCTTTCACCCTATAATGTATGGAGTGATATTTTTCCCTCTTTTTGGACATAATAAAAAGATACATATGAATAAATATGTATCTTCCCTTGGAAGATGAACTCTTCCCAGTCTTCTCCTCCAAAATCATCTAAGTTTTGTTAATATATCTTCTATTTTTGATCAAACGCAAGGAAAAACTTAATCAATTACATAAAGTGTACCACCTCATAGCTAGTTTTGTACTATCATAACATTACTCTAATATGATAAAAGGTGCCGAAAAATATAATTGTGAAATTCAATCTAAAACTGTGCTAGCAGTTAAAAGTAATATCATTAATTTATCTGGAGTACATTGACTTGCAGAATACAATAATTTACCATGAATAACATATTATGACACCACGAAGATATATATAGGATGATATATATTACTAGCGATACTCATAGAATCAATACGAACGAATTCATCAAATAGAAGTTGTTCGCTTTTGCAACATTATTTTTTTGATGGTTATACTATTACTGTTATAAGTAACAGTTAGAGTTTCCTAGTAGACTTAAAAAGTGGATTTTAAGTCATTCATATCATTCCCCATATCGTTCCATGAGAGACACTTTATTATCTTTCAACTCTTAAAGTTTCAACATCAAGAATAGTTTCTAATGATTTTTCACAATGAAATTTATCAGATGATCATATACAAACATTAGTACTTGGACCATGTTTATGTGGATTTATGGGAAGACAAATAACTATACTTAGTTGTATTTAATCATTTGAAACGAAAAAGATTGCCAATCATGGGAACCTTATTATCAATAAAAACAGACAGGAAGATGAAAACAAATGATACAAGAATATAACTTTTTTAGAGAAGATACCTTAAAGTTTGAAAATTCTAAAACGGTAAAGGAGTTACTGGAGTATGCTTTTGAACAATATGGTTATTATGAACCTTTCGGTATGGATACAGTGACGATTTATCAGGCTAACATTCCACACTTTACTTTAGATACAAGTAGAAAATGTTATGAAGAGATAAAAGATCCAGATGGTCTTTGTTTTGCCTATTATATTCCAGGCTTCTTATACTATGCAGAAGGTGGATGGGGACATCATATGGCTGAACTATCAAACCATCCTGTATTCAACCATCCAGTATCGTTAAAATTAAAATTTAAAGATTTTAATCATACCGTTGTTTTTGAGGGTTCTCACTCATTTAGAGAAGTTCTCAATTTACTAGCAAAAGTAGGATATATAAGTGATTCTATTTCACAAATTACAATCCAAGTTCTTGCATATCCGAAACCAAACTATACTAAACATATAGATTGTAGTGATGCAATACTTGATGTTCCTATGACTGAGTTTAATGAAATGTTACCGACTGATGGAATTGTGACATTGGTACTAGAATAGAAAGACACCATCTAATGCCATAATAGAGTAGACAAAAAATAATATCAATTCGGAGATTAACTATTATTTCTATACCTCCCATTGCACCGTACGTATGGATTTCGTATACGGTGCTACATTTATATAAAAATTTTAAATTAACTTAGATAGTATTCAAGGAGATAGACAGATCTGGTCTATCTCCTATTCTTTTACCCAAAAAATTCAGAGCTAATAATAAACTTGACTACATGACCATAAGCCTATCTCTATAACCCTAATTTTATTTCTTTGCTTATAGTTGATTTATCCTTTCCAAGAGTTGCAGCGATAGAAGTCTTAGTAGTTCCATTCTCTATCCCTCTCTGAATGATTTCTCCTTCTGCAAGAGTAAGATGCAGACTCTTATTTGATTTAACATTGATAATCAACCTTTCATGAAATAGAGAAACAGACATCGCAATAATATACCTGAAAAAGAAAGGTTATTTATTGAAAATTTAAAGCAAAAACTTTTGAAATTTTGTAGAATACTAAACGCAATTTTGTTCTTAACTAAAGTTGCATTTAACTTTTCACTTAATATTTTATTTCCTTACTATTTTAAATTTTATTTCTTTGGCACTTATTGACATTCTATCAATCCGTAGATAAGATTTAATTATATATGATAGATAAGGTTATTAGTTGTGTATAAACCTTCAAAAGGGTTAATTAAATATGCAGGTTGCTTCATAAAAAAGAGAATTCAAGAACTGATTCTATGTGAGAACATATATTATGAAAAGTAATTCTGCAAAACAGAATCTATAAAAAATAGAGAAAAGGGGAATATGAGTATGTCTAATTATGGAAGATGTAAAGATTGTAAATGGGGAGAGCCTGTGAGTGGCAATTGGAAATGGCATTGCACTTACTATAAAACTTTAGAGGATCCTGATGAAATACAGGATTGTAATCATTTTGATGATGGTTCAGGAGGATGCTTTTTAACAACAGCTTGCTGCGATTATAAAGGTCTACCAGATGATTGCTATGAACTTGAAACAATGCGTAAATTAAGAGATAGCTATATTTCAAAACAGTCTTATGGAGAAAAATTAATTAATGATTATTATGCAGAAGCACCTGCAATTGTTGAGAAAATTAACGCTTCTGAAAATAGAGAAGAGATTCTAGAAGAAATGTATAAAAAGATTACTGATATCGCTAAGATGGTTGATGCTGAAAATTATGATGAAGCAGTTATTAACTATATGATGTTGTTCCATGATTCATCAAAAATAAAGTAAAAGGAAAAAGGTAATAAATTATGATGGATATTATAATTCTTGCTATTATTTTAATCTCTATACTCTTTTTTATAGCCTGGGCCTTGGAAGAACCAGCTGGAGGAATTATAGCTGTAGTATTTGGTATAATTGCTTATTGGTCAGGATCCCATACAGCTGGAATCATTATAGGAATTATTGGCGTAGCATGTTATATTCATGCAAAAAGTGAAAATAGCACTGAAAAAATAAAAGAAAGAAAAATTCCTCCTGTCCATTCTGTCCATTTCACAGTTAGGAGTACAGGATCTTATGTTTCAATCTTAAACGACTGTGAACAAATAGTATATTCGATTGCAAAACGCTGTCCGTGGCTAAAATTTCACGTGTATGTCGCGGTACATAAAATCAATTCTACCAATTGTTCTGTTAGTTTCTCTATCGGCGATGTGCCATTGACGAGCTCTAACATTACATTCGGAAACGAATTTGAAATAAACCAATGGGAGACGGCTCTTTTTCAAACAGAACAGGCAACAGGATTTACTACTGCTCAAGATGTCATGAGAGAACTAAATCTCCAATTTAACTGGCACGATGTCTCAACTCATATAACAGAGTCGAAAATATATGACTTTGGTGATCCTAAAAATAATCCATTGATTGTATTGGGGTTTGATGCTCAATACAAGGAGTAACTAGTATTAATTGAAATAATATAATCTTGAAAACCTTCGATTTAAAATAGGTAAAAGAATTAAGTAAACTAGAGAATTAGAATCTGTAAAATCGTACTAATATTTACAATTATATCATTTACGGAAATAAACAATTAACCCCAGTAAAGCTATCTAGTATGATTAAACAGGGAGAAGCAATCTACATTGTAAACTAAACAGATTCTTGGCATAACAAAAAGACCTAGACACCTAAATGTCTAAGTCTTTTAATATATCTTCAGATTCCACAAAATCAGGATCCATGTGTGTTAAGAAATGCCACTCACCTGTATCTCTATATAAGATGGCTTCGCCATCTTCAGAACCAAAATAAGCTCTCTCTACCTCATATCCTTTAGATTCTAAGTATTCTTTAACACATATATAGTTATATTCTCTTTTCTCTATATAATCCTTAAGTTCATTATTAGGAATAGAATAAGCATCCACTCTTGTTGCTCCTTCAATCATTCCATTTCCTGGTATAGATAAGTCTACAATCTCTTTCCAATAAATATCTACTCTTCCAACACCAGTAAACATATATGTAGTAAAAGGTACAATATGACCATTATATTTTAGTTCTACATAATCAGGTACAGTAGTAGGATCAAAGTATTCATACTCAAACCCTTCAATCACTTCATACTTGTATCCATCTAATTGTGAAATCAGCTCTCTTCCATCCTCTATCGTATGAAATAAACCAATCTCATGACTCACTTCACCCTGACATAATTCTAATATATACATAATGTACACCTATTTTTTATAGTAGCTTAAGTTCTCTTCTAATGCAGACACAATAGAATCCTTTAATTTCTCTGGACCAACTACAACCATCATAGGACCAAACTGTCTAATCCAGTTCATCAAACCTGTATTAAAGATAATCCCTTCAATACGTGTTTCATACCATAACTGCTTATTATTATAACCAGTTGGAGGAATAGTCTTAGTCATAGTAATCTCATTTCCAAAACGAGAAACAACTTCTCGAATAAGTGCTGCATCAAACTTAATATGTAATGTAATTTCTTCACCATCAAAGAAACTATTCATTGATTTCTCTAATGATTGTCTTAAAGATTCACTAATCTTCTTTTCATCATCAAAATCAAAATAATATGTACGACTATACTGTAAATCTCTAATACGATCCATACGGAATGTAGTCAAAGAATCCTTATGCTTATTATAATAAGCACGTAAATAGTAATGACCATCCACAATAACTGTATTATAAGGACTTACATTATAATATTCATGACTAATACCAGCATTCCCTTTTGTAGAATGTGTTTCTACAGGATGTCCATCAATGATTGCATAATCGATATACTTAAAGCGTATATCTTTCTTATTACGTATTGCGGAAGTAATGGTCTTTAAGTTTCTACTAAGTGAATAAACTTCTTCTTCATCTTCTTCTAATTCAGGAATGATTAAATAATCCTTCTGTTTTGCAGAAGAGAATTTTAAAAGTTTATTAATCAATTCTACTTTATCTGCACGACTTAAGTCCTGACGATAATTCACCATATCAATCAATAACTGTAGTTGTGCTTCATCAAAATAGCCTGTTTCAATAATATAACCAAAACGTCTGACTGCTTTGATTATTTCTTTTCCAAACATTAAAGATGTAAATGCATTAATCTGTTTAATCACTGCATAAACAGCTTTTAAACCAATATCATAACCTTTTTCTTCTAATTGACGCTGTATTTCTTCTGCACTGATACATTCTTCTGAATTCATCAATAATGAGAAGACAGCCCACATTTTTTCTCCCATCTTATGCCTCCTGATACCTGGTAAGATACCTTTTTACTATAATGATCCACAAGTAGGAAATAACCAATCAAGTCATAAGATGCATAAAGATTTAAAAGTGATTCATCTGGTTCCACAACGCAATTTTCTAAGTAGTCATAAGCCCCTTCAATATCTTCTTCTACCAAAGAGAAGTAAGCAGCCTGTGCATAAGTAATGACTTCTTTCTCTACTAATATAGAAATAAGAGCAACATATGAGAAAGGCATCAGATGTCTCACAATACGATACACGTCTATTGGTGATCCATTGTGCAGCATATAGTTACATAACTTTTTATTCAATGATTGAATACGTGGATGATCTCCAAATAAATACTCAATCATTACAAGATGATTTTCTAGACATTGCATATCATCAATTTCATAGAGTTTCTTTAAAGCAAGTCCTAAGTATTTCTTTTGATGTGCCTTAATATAAGCCTCTATTTTCTTCTGACTTCTGCAAGTATCAATAAATGAATCATGATATACATCAATGATATCTAAATAGTCCTTTAACTTACTTAATGAGATTGATGTAATTTCTTTATAACTTTCTAACATATTCTTTCCCTCCTCTTTTTTCTAACACTATTATAGCGAAGAGAAAGAATTAATGCATCAAAGTTTGCACCGATAAAACCTATTTATAGGTGTTTTGAATATTTTCTTTTTAACTAGTAATCCCATAAGTTCATATCTGGGTAGTTTGTTTCATATAAGAACTGTTCATTCATGACTTTAGTCAATATAGCGGCCCAGAGTATTAATGCATAAAATGAGTTATTTAAGCACTGAACAGTACCTCCACCATTGACCTTATCTTCATATACATAAAGTTCTTCTTTTTGTGATGGCACATAGTCTAATTCATCTAGATCATCTAATATACCATCATAAGGACGAGTACTCATTTCTTCTATCAAAGTGATCCACTTCTTATAAGCTTCTTCTGTATGATCATATGAGAAGAAACGTATTGCGGCACGTAGTTTATATATTGCAGCATAGACTGCATTGAATGTCATTTCTGTATATGGCTTTTCTGTAAGTAGCTTAGGTAGGAATATACCTGGTTTAAATGTAAGATGAATACTAGGCTTCACATCTGTATAATCATGAGTTATTCCTACGCTTGTGCGTACATATTCTCTTGATAATTTAATTAATGCAAGACATACACACATATTCGCATATTTCATATCATCCACTAATGGAAGTGAAAAACCTAAGTCTGCCCCATATTGTCTAGAGAAGAAAGGTTTAAAGACAGCTTCTTCGTCATATTTATAAGTCACCGCAAAGGTATAATCCTTAAACACAATTCCATGAGTCTGAATAGAATCTCTTAATGCTTCATCATAATCCTCATAGGTATTCTCCAGCATATCCTCTACGACTTCACCACTTGTCATAACAGCCTGAAAACTTAAATCCTGTAAAAGGACTGCCGCTTCTAGTCTTTTAGTAATTTCTCCCTTTGTGATACACGTCATATCACCGCTTTTTAATAAATAACGTAAACTCTGTGTAGCTGCACTTGTCTGTACAACCATTTCAAATTCTCTTTGCACGAGCATTCCTCCTTTCTATACAAAAAAAGCAGATTCATCATCTGCTTCCTATTCTGCGAGATTTTTGATGAATTGGATTCCTACACCACCAATTCCCATATGAGCACCTACAACACTTGGTAACTCTCTCATGGTAACTTGACATGGACCTAATTGTTCTTCAAGATAGTCTCTTACACGCTGAGCTTCTTCAGGTGCAAGAACATCTTCAATCGCAAATGTATAATCTTTCGCATTTGCGCCTCTTTCAACAACACGATCAGCAAGCATCTTACATGCCTTACGTGTTGTTCTTACTTTGCCTAAAGTATCAATCTTACCACCTAATTCACTATTCAATTCCATAACTGGGACAAGCTTCAACATATTGCCAAGCATTGCGACTGCAGGCGTAATACGCCCACCCTTTTTAAGGTGATTCAAGTTTGGTGTAAAAATAATTGTACCTGAATGCTTAACCATATCTTCAAGTTTTTCTTTAATTTCAGAAACAGACTGACCCTTTTCTACGAGATTTCGTGCTGCTTCAATAAGCTTTTTTTGAACATGTGCTGTTCCTTGAGAATCGATTAAAGTAATAGGCATTTCTACTGTATCAGCTGCAACCTGCATACCATTTAATGTAGATGATAAACCAGTTGCGATAGGAATCCCAATTAACTCATCATAACCGTCTCTTTTCGCATCTTCCATAGCCTTCATTAAAGAACCAGTCGAAGGCTGAGATGTTGTATACATATCATCTGTTTCCTTCATCTGATTAAATACATCAAGACTTGTGATTTCTAATTGATCTAAATATGTCTGACTACCATGACCAATACATAATGGTGCAATATAAATACCTTCATGCTCTCCATTGATATCAATCTGACAGCCACTGTCTGCAATAATCGCTATTTTACTCATTTTTAATACCCCATCAGTGATAATTCACTATGTATATTATAGTTTATTTCTTTTTATTTTACAACCAATGGGATATAATACGAACGGGTGAAACTATGAGATCAATTAAAGAAACAACGACAAATACAATCATTATTAAGAAATCAGAGTTCATTACAACCCTGATTCCATGTAATGATGAAAAAGAAATCAAAGACTTAATAGAACTCTATTCTAAAGATGATGCAACACATAACTGTGTCGCTTATCGTGTCGGTCCTTTAGAAAAAGCGGATGATGATGGAGAACCATCAGGTACTGCAGGACTTCCTATGTTGAATGTATTACAGAGACAGAAGATCGATAATGTGATTGCGATTGTGACACGTTATTTTGGTGGGATTAAGTTAGGAGCCGGAGGATTAACTCGTGCTTATACAAATAGTGTTGCAGATGCTTTAAAAGAAGCAGAAATAGTCGATAAAGAACTCGTCAAGCTTTATCGTATTAGTGTTGACTATCACTTCAGCCGTAAGGTATCTTATTTAATACAATCTAAGAATCTATTATTAATGAATACTGAGTATGATGAAGAAGTTCATTATGATGTTTATTTAAGAGATACTTCTTTCTTAGATGAACTTAATGAACTGACTGCATCCAATATGCATTATGAGGTTGTAAAGGAAGATTATATTCCAGTTGAGGTGTAAAGATGTCTAGTATAGAAATATTATTAATTGGTATTGGGTTATCCATGGATGCTTTTGCGGTATCTGTATGTAAAGGATTATCTGTAAAGAAGTTATCTATTAAGAATGTATTATTATGTGGTGTATGGTTTGGTGGATTCCAGGCATTGATGCCATTTATTGGTTATTGTCTTGGTTCTACATTGAGTGGTTTAGTGGATTCTATTGACCACTGGATTGCGTTTATCCTACTCGCATTTATTGGAATCAATATGATTAAAGAATCTTTTGAAGAAGAAAAACAGAATGATGACTTCTCTTGGAAGACAATGTTGATGCTTGCTATCGCAACTGCTATTGATGCACTTGCAGTAGGTGTTACGTTCTCTTTTGAATCAATCAATATCTTCATGGCTATTTCTATTATTGGTTTAACGACATTTATTATTGCATCTGCTGGTGTTTATATTGGTCATGTGTTTGGAAATAAATATGAACAAAAAGCACAGATCACTGGTGGTATTATTCTTATTCTCATAGGTATTAAAATTTTAATAGAAGGTTTAGGAATTATTTAGGGAATCTACGTGATTCTCTTTTTTAATTGACTATAATAGTATATAAGAGGTGATTTAAATGAATGAATTATCAAAATTATATCAGTTAGTATTAAACAGAGAATTAGATATTCCTAAAGGTCAGATTCTAGATATTAAGAAGATTGACCA
>OKSW01000906.1_pt1 | contig 10629 bp, 9 predicted proteins | sample 1606351 | NCBI WGS metagenome assembly OKSW01 (sample SAMEA3879565, study PRJEB24766) | human gut metagenome | biome: human-associated habitat; feature: feces | place: USA | collected 1985/1987 | reverse complement strand
ACCTTGATTTTCCTGGATTTTTAACACCCTACCCTTCAGGGGCGCTGGCGCCTCTCTACCAACCTTGGTCTTTCTGTATTTTGAACACCCTATTATATATAGGGCAGTTCCTATGTTCCCCTTCCCCTTTATCTCCTCCCTCCTTAAAATCCTCATTCCTCACATCTCATTCTCATGAATCCCGTCATCCTCACTTCGGCCTACTGGCCAAATGTTCAGTATTTCACAAAGCTCTATGCCGCGCCCTACGTGGTGATGGAGCACAACGACCATTACGTGAAGCAGACCTATCGCAACCGCTGCATCATTGAAGGGCCGGATGGGCCGCTGACGCTCACCGTGCCTGTGGAGCACGGAGGCGTGGCAAAGCCCACAACGGGCGAGGTGCGCGTCAGTGAGCACGGCAATTGGCGGCATCTGCATTGGAATGCCTTGGTCAGTGCCTATGAGAAGAGTCCGTATTTCTTCTATTACGCCGATGAGTTTCGCCCTTTTTATGAGCAACGCTTCGATCGCCTCGTGGAACTCAATGGCGCCATCGTGGCGAAGGTGTGCGAACTGCTGGATTTGCGCCCCAAAATCATTCTCGCGGAGAACTACCACCAGGTCGCCGACGGCGAAAAGGACTTGCGGGAACTCATACGGCCCAAAACAGATTTCCGCTTCGATGCTGACTTTACGCCCAGCGAATATTATCAGGTGTTCCGACAGAAGCTCGGTTTCCTGCCAAATCTGAGTATCGCCGACCTCCTCTTTAATATGGGACCAGAGTCGCGCCTCGTTCTCAAACGCAGCATTGTGTAGGGTGGGGCGGTGACGATTTGTTTTTGTGGTAGGTGGTTCTTCAATATATACTAATTTATTTGGGTATGTCTTGGCAAAGTCGTATCTTAGCAACGGAATGTTGAACCCATAATGATTGCGATATATGAGATACTTAGACCCGAAGGCCGATTTGACCTTTAAGAAAATATTCGGTGAGCATAAAGACCTGCTCATCAGTCTCATCAACGCCCTTCTGCCATTGAACGACGATGAAATGGTGGAGAGCGTGGAATATCTGCCGCCTGAACTTGTGCCGGAACTCCCGACAGGGAAGAACAGTATCGTTGACGTGCGGTGTAAGGACGTGAAGGGCCGCCAATTCATTGTAGAGATGCAGATGATTTGGACGCCGGCCTTCCAGCAGCGTGTGCTTTTTAATGCTTCAAAGGCTTTTGTGCGTCAGTTGCGGCGCAACCGCAAATATGAACTCCTGCAGCCCGTCTATTCGCTGAACCTCGTGAACGAATCCTTTATGAATGACTACCCTGACGAGTACATCCATAATTATAATATGGTTCACGAATTGCACAGCGATAAGATTATCGAAGGACTTCACCTGACCTTTGTGGAATTGCCGAAGTTCAAGCCGCACACGCAGTCGGAACGCAAAATGGCCGTGTTGTGGTTGCGTTTCTTGACGGAAATCAATGAAGACACGACAACCGTTCCAGAGGAACTCCTGGCCAACCCTGAGACCAGCAAAGCCCTGAAGGAAGTGGAAGAATCAGCTTTCACAGAGGAAGAGATGGAAGTCTATGACCATTTTTGGGATATGCTCGGCGCCGACCGTCTGCTCTTCGTGGATTCAAACAACATCAGTCGCAAGAAAGGTCGCGAGGAAGGACTTGCGGAAGGACTCGCGGAAGGTCGCAAAGAAGGGCTTGCGGAAGGAGAACTCAAGGGGATAGCGAAAGAAAGAAACAAGGTGGCACGCGCCATGTTGGACAAAGGTATGGAGGTCTCTGTTATTGCAGAATTGACAGGATTGGATGAAGACGCTATACGCTCACTGTCAGTGTGATAGTAAGTAGGTGTTCAAAATTAGTTTGTGCTATCCATGTAGGGATAAGCCAGATAAACTAATTCTGAACACCTACCTATAGAAATAAATAGACGCGCAAGCGCCGGCAAAGGATCCAACGGGTCTTTGCCGGCGCTTGTATGTGTTAAAAAGAGCAGTCGGGCGATAAGCCGGGTTTTGTGTGCTAACCTACGCCGTTGTAGAAACGCAGGTTTCGGTCTGCTTGCACGTTTGTCATTTATCTGGACCTGCCGTCGCCGACAGGCTCAATCGTTCTACCCTCCGTCGCGCACGCTTAAGTGCTCGGACGAGCCGCCCTCTGACGACGGTATACGCGAACTTTCAACTCCCGATGTGCACAGCCCATATTGTCACCAAATGGCTGGTGGTCTCTTACACACGCCTTCTCACCCTTACCGGCCGAAGCCGGCGGTTGTTTTCTTCTGCACTGATTAAACCTCACGGTCTACTTCGCGTTAGGAAGCGGGATGCTCTATGTTGCCCGGACTTTCCTCAAATATCTCCAGGATATCAGCGACAAACTGTCCGGCTGCTCTTTGTTTGTTCTGCGAAATTAATAAATTCTGCTTGTTTTCCTATAATGCTTCCCTATATTTTTTCGAAATGGCAGGAGATATAGTGCTTATATAATGCTGGCTTGCCCCTAAAACGGATATTGGAGGAGGCCAGATGGGTGGAAAATGTGGGAAGAGAAAAATCTCCTGCAGCGCCAGTTTTCCAAGCGTTGTTCTGGCTTTTGCGGCGGGGCCGGAAACAGCCATTTCACCTGCGCTCTGAGCCTCTTTTAAAGTCGTTTCTGCGCCTTCGAAAATAGGTACCGTGACAGGGCGGAGAGGAAGACTTGGAAATTGCTAAAAAGGTTAAAGTGATGATAATTAACGCGAAACGTTTTGCCGTCTCGGCAGAAATGCGTAAATTTGCAGCCGTAACAGTACGAACTTGCCGCCTTTCAGGTTGCTTCAGCCCCGCGCCAGAGCCCCTTGAAACGCCCTTGCGGAGTGCGCTCCGTCGGCGGGTGAAACGTAACGCTTGGTCAGCCAACGTCCCTGCCACCAGTTCGTCAAATAATCACAAAATGAAATTAAAACACCTGCTTTTTACATTAATCAGTTTCTTCACGTTTGCCGGCTTCCACACAGCCGAAGCACAGAAAAAATCAGTTGGCGATGCTACTTATTATTCACACCGCCTGCAAGGCCGACGCACCAGTGATGGTTCGCTTTATCACCGCGACAGCCTCACTTGCGCTCACCGCACCTTGCCGTTTGGCACCCTGCTAAAAGTGCGCAACACGGTCAACGGACGCGAAGTGGTTGTGAAAGTCACCGACCGCGGTCCTTTCCGCCGAGGTGGAATCGTTGATCTCTCATACGCCGCCGCCGAAAGAATTGGTCTCGTACGCCGAGGCGTTGTGCGCGTGGAGGTGGAGGCAGTGGGCACTTCGACCTACAGCAATGCCGCCAACCAATATCTGGCCAACGTGGAGAAAAACGATATTCTGCCCGAGCTCCAGTTGCTTGACCCCACAACGGGAAAATACTACACCATGACAGACTGGCTCAAGCTCGGTAAGGAAGCGCGTGAAAAAGCGAAAGCCAGTGCGGCACAACACCGCCGCGCGGCCTACCTTGCACAGAACAAGGTGAAGCGCCCCGTTTGGCGCATCGTAGAGGGAAAGACAACGGCCAAGGCTGAGTGATTATACGCTCTGAAACCATAGGCAGAAAGGCTGGTGCCGCGTGACGAAGCGGCCTTCAAAGCGTGCGGAAGCGGTTTTACGCGTTGGCGGAGTGCTTCCCGATGCGTGACGGAGCGGCCTTCAGGAAAAGAATTCCTTCATAATAGATACATATCATATTTTCGTTAGGCCCGGAGCTTGTGAAAGTTCCGGGCTTTTTTGTGTCGCGGAAACGTGCTTCAGAGAAATGGTTCAGCGGGGCAGCCAAAAAAAACTTCAAAAAATATTTCCTGATAATCAGAAGGTTGCAATTTATTTCAGAAAAAAGTTGGCAACGTCTGTAACTTTTTCCGATTTCATCCGTCTTATATACAGAACGCAATGAAAATAATAGATTTCCGACACGAGTTACTGCCGTTGAAAGACAAGATGTTTCGACTGGCGCTCCGCATCACACTCAACCGAGCTGAGGCGGAGGATGTGACGCAAGACATCCTTTTACGCGTGTGGGAACAACGTGAATCGTTGGGCGAATTGCGATCGCTGGAAGCCTATGTGCTCACAGCAGTCCGAAATCTGGCTCTCGACCGTGTGGCGAAAACAGACAACGCCAACGTCTCGCTCGACGATGTTCAAACCGACGCATTCGACAGCGCACCGCGCCCCGACGAGGACATGGAGCAGCAGGAAAGTCTGAAGCGCGTTAGAGAAATTATGAGCGGCCTGCCCGAAGCACAGCGCACCGCGCTACAGCTGAGAGAAATTGAAGGCCACAGCTACCGTGAAACGGCCGACATCATGAACGTGTCGGAGGCCAATGTCAAAGTGCTAATCTTCCGCGCTCGTCAGGCCGTTAAAAACCAAATAGACAAGATTGAAAACTATGGATTATAAATACATTGAACAACTGCTTGAACGCTATTGGCAATGCGAAACGACACCGGAGGAGGAGAATGTTCTCCGCGCCTTTTTCGCCCAGCCTGACGTTCCCGCCAATCTGGCTCGCTACAAAGCGCTGTTCGTGTATGAACAGCAGCAGGCGGCTGATGGCCTCGGAGAAGATTTCGATGAGCGTCTTTGCCAATTGGCTGGTGTGGACAAGGAAAAGAAAACGAAACCGACAGTGGTGCGTGCAAAGCGCCTCTCGTTTGCAGCGCGTCTGCAGCCGCTCTACAGAGCCGTTGCCATTTTGGCAGTGGTGCTCGTGATTGGAAATGGCGTGCAATATGTCTTCGACAGTAGAAAGCCGGTGGCTGAATGGGACTACAATCCCGACAACTACCAAGACTCCTACAACAACCCGAAGGAGGCTTATGAAACGCTCAACGACGGCATTGAAGAACTCAAAGACGTGCTCTCATCGTCGGCCGACAGCGCAAAGCTCGATTCTGAAGCTGACGTTGAGGCGGCGGTGTCTGAACCAAACAACAACGTGCGCCCATGAAACGATTGTTGCTGATATGCTTGGTGTTTCTCGGAGTTGCATTGACGGTGAAGGCAAACGGAGAACCGGATTTCGCTTCAAAATACCTTATGCTCTACGGACAGACGTATGACATCGACTGCAAGACCATTAGTCCGCAAATGATGGAACGCATCCTCAGCGGTGTGGCAGGCAGTGAAGACGAAAATACCATGAGGGTGCTGTCGCAAATCAAAAGCATACGCATCCTGACAACAGAACCGAACGCTTGCCAGGCGAAGACGCTCTTTGAAAAAGCTGAAGAGCTGGCGGCGCAAAACAAACGGCGATATTCGGTTTATTCGCAGGCACACGGCAAAAATATCTACGTGCGTCGCCGCGGCAAACAGTTCTTGGAACTGGTGGTGGTGAAGCAAAAGGAAGACCACACTTTCTATATGCTGAACCTCACGGGTTATCTCTCAGACAAATTCTTGCAGCAGGTGCTCAAGATGTGATCTGCTCGGAGAATCTTGAAAGGGTCGGAGATAGGCCCGCCATTGACAGAAATTATTTAAACGCTACACAATATGAAAACGGCTGTGCTGAACGGCGGCATGGCGAAAGTGAATCGGTCACTTGCTTTTAAAAACACCACAACGAGACCAAGGTTTATCACAAGGTTTCAGTTCTCTCAACAATTCGGCGGTCCAGCGGGACGCCAATCCAAGATATAAGGGGAAATCCAGCAGCGAAGCAGGGTTTCCCCATTATCTTTTCTGTGGGATTTTTTACTTTCCTGGTTTCGGCGGGTTTTATGGATAATAATCGTTGGGCGGCGTGAAGGCGGCATGCCTGCCGCTGGGCCATGACATGATGGCAATGGCATGTTGTTTGCACCTGGTCTTCTTGTCGGATGAGATTTTGCCATTACTTGGTATTCATTCTCTGGCGAAGAAGGCGAGGCCTTTTCAGGTCTGGTAGTTGAAAAAAGCCTTTCATCCACCGATGGAAAGAAAATAAAGAGGTAACTTTGTACCTTCTGGGATGTTCTGGAAATTCTGGTGCGGCCAGTCCGCAGGAATCGTTGCATGCTTAGGCATGGATTTCAGAAGGTTCCGTCAAGTAATGGTGCGCCATTACTAAGTAAGTAATGGAAAAAGAATAAGTTGGGCAATTTTGACCTGTATTTTTGTTGGTTTTGGAATTTGGAAGAGGAAGCATAGCGGGCTATGTGACCGATGACAAATACCAAAAACGGCAAAAAGACAGGACATAAGATATAACTCCTTATTCCTCAAAATTGCACAAGTTATTTTTTACCATTACGTAATAGGGTTCAGAGATTGAAAGTGTGTTCTGAACCCTCTTTTCCGGGAAAATTCAGAACACACCCAGAATGATTACGGAATGAACGCGCACCGCCCCGTTTTCTCAAGAACGGCTGACCTGCAATCCCGTCTCGGATATTTTCATTTCCACGAAACGGGCATTGGGCGAAAGCGGATGACTGGTCAGTTCCTCACGTATGCGCAAAGCGGCAGCGGGGTCTTTGGCCACCATATACATAAAGCCTCCCCCACCTGCTCCTGGCAGTTTGTAGCCAAGACAATAATCGTCAATGCGCTGGCAGAGGGCTTCGATGACGGGCGGATTGGTGCCCGAATCGAGCGCCTTGTTCTGATTCCATGTTCTTCTGACGAGATGTCCGTAGCGATTGAAATCGTTGAGTTGCAATGCCTCATACATATCCATGGCATGGCGTTTCATGTCGCCGAGCAAAGCCAGATGGCGCGTATTGTTGAGGAACATGCCCCGCACGATTTCTGCCAGGATATGTTTGGCCGTACGGGTCACGCCAGTGTAATAGAGCAAATGGCAGGGTTTGAGTTCTGGATCGGAGAACATAGAGTCGGGCATCCATCTCGCCGTGGCGTTCTGGTCGAAGCCAGGCACGGTCTGGAGCAATTTGACACCGTTCAACACGCCGCCATACTGGTCCTGCCAACCGCCTCCAGTGGTGAGCATCTGCTCGAGCACGAGGGTACGATAGCAGATTTCATTCTTGTCCCATCCGAGTCCGCAGAAATCGCTCAAGGCGCCCAATACAGTGGCGGCCAGGATGCTGCTCGTGCCGAGCCCCGACCCTGCGGGAATGGCGGAGAGCAAGGTGATTTCGATGCCGCAGCCAAAGGCTTCCAACTGCTGACGGAGGGAGGTATAGGTCTCTGCGCCAAACCCTGGAAGGAATCCAGCCAAACTTAGGGCGGCCTTCGGGATGGAGAATGGCGAACCGACCTTGTCGTATTGCTTCAGTTCTTCAAACGTCTCGATGCGTTCCATGGCCCCAAGGTCGATGGAACGGCAAATCACGATGGGCTCACTGCTGGGTTTCACATATACCTGAAGCGGCGGCTGGCCGTTCATCTCGATGGCGATGTTCACCACGTTGCCGCCAAAGAGCAGCGAATATGGCGGTGTGTCGGTCCAACCTCCTGCCAGGTCAATGCGAGCCGCACTGCGGGCCCACACGATTTGGTCGGCACAGGTGGTCATGCGGGGCTGGCATTTATGACGTAAGGCTTCGGCCGTGATGCCCTCGCGCAAAAGGGAGAAAGCCTTTGCCTCCTCGGCCTTCGACTGCACGTCGTCTCTTCTGGCCAAGGCCTCCGAGCGAAACATGGCGTTGTGGATGCGAGTCATTAAGGGAGCATCGGCAGAGAGATCTTTTGGCAAGACCAAATTGTTTTCGGCAAACTTGCCCGCCATGTCCTTGAGGTTCACCTGATAGAACACGCTCTTCTGCCAGTTTTTGGCCAAAACTGGCAAGGTCTTGTTCTGCATCTGACGGCGCATCTTGATCAGGCGGCGCAAATTGGCCTCCACACACAGATCGTCGGCCGAAAAACGCGGCAACGAGCGCCATAGGGCCGTGATCTCTTCGCCGGGATTGTCGTCGACAAACCAGTGGAGAAGTCTTTCCATCTCTTCCAAATTGTCTGTCACAGGGAAGAGCTTGGCCGCCTGCAAGTCTGCCGAGTTTTCAAGATCGGCCGCCACGACACCGCGCTTCTCCATCCATTGACCGACGGGCTGTTCCAGGAAATGCGTCGCTTCGTCGCTGACTGCGCCGCGGAAAGCATCGGTGTAGCCATAAGGCCGCAGGGCATACCCCGTCTCACCGACAGGAACGACATCCACGCAAATGCCGCTCTTCAAGGCCACCTGCCATGAATTTTCTGGCACTCCCGTGACGATGTTACGCGAAGAGAGGTGCCAGCCCTTGCCCAAGAAAGAGTTTTCAATCCACACGGAAGTGTTGTGGAGCGTTGGGCGGTTGGCAATGACGGCATTCTGCGTGAAAACAGACGACTGCCGCTTGATGCCCTTCTGGATGATATATCGCTGATCTTTCACGAGATTCTGTATGGCCACCGAAGAACTGACCATTTCGGGAATGGTGCCGAAATGGTAAAACTCGCCGCCTTCCAGCGGGAGAATCGCCACGGAGAGCCCCGCCAGTTCCTCATCGGGCTGCGAAGGATGTTTGCCCAACGCACAACCAAACTGCGAATAGAGGTCGTAGAAATCAATGTCGCCCTTGCCCACTTCTTCTTTATAGGATTTATTCATGAGGGCCATGACGGCGCGGTCCGACAAGAGCCAAACGCCAATGTCCATGAGGGCATAGTGGGTCTGCATGAGACGCGCCTGCTCGTCGGTGCTGGGCTTTTGGAGCATAAAATCGAGCTCGCCGGGTTTTCTGCGGTCCATCATGAACACGCCGTGGTGGGAGGCCTGCACGGGGTCGCCCCACAAACCGTAGCACACGACATCGGCTTCAGGAATGTCCTGCAAAGCCTCCGTTGTGCGAATATAAACGTCGCCACTGGCCACGAGCGTTCTCAACGACTCCGGCGCCCGCCGTAACATGTTTTCATAAAGCGGCATTTGGAGGTTCAGCAATGTCTGGTCAATGCGCTGGCCACGCTCCCAGCGAAACACCGGCACAGGCGTAAGCACCTTTCCGCTCGGCGCATAGGCCGGCAGACGGCGGCTCTGCCCCCCGGCATGAAGCAAGATGCGCTTGTCGCGCTTCAGCCATTGTTCAAAATTCTCATCGGGGCGCTCGTCGCGATGGCAGGCCTCGAGCAGCCACGCCGTGCCTCCGCCAGAGCCAAGCTTGCGCCCAACGGGGTCGGAGGTGCAGAAGAAGTCAGAGCGTTTCGTGTTTGTGATATCATGGAAACACGCCACCACATTGGGCGGTAGTGAAAGAAGTCGCTTCATATCAATCTATTGTTTTTTTGCAGACAATCTTCCCCCCCCAAAAAAGGAGGGGAAGGGAACGCGCACCGGATGACGGTGGCAACGGGGCGCCCCATCGGGGAAAAACCGCCTCTCCGCCGCTGTCCGAGAGCGTCTGCTTACTTATAGGGGCTGTATTATTTCAAGGGCGTCCTGAAAGTGATTTTCTTATTAAAGACAAAGCCCAGCAAGGTGTAAACGGCCATGCCTCCCAACTGCGCCACAATTTCTGGCACAAAGCGGAGGCTCAGACGGAAAAACGCCCACTGCACACACCAGCACAAAACCGAACCGCCGAAGAAGAAGCAGGCTTCGCGACGCCACCGCCCACCTCCCGCGTTGAAGGTCCACCGCTTGTTGAGCAGGAAACTGCACACCATGCCGAGGGCATAGCTCACGCCGTTGGCAAGGTCAACATTGCCAGTGATGTATCTGAAAATCCAATAGGAAACAAAGGTCAGCAGGGTGTTGGCAACGCCGACCACGCCATACCTGACCAATTGCTTAAAATCTTCCCTCTTATTCATAACTGCAAAATTACGTTTTTATTTTGAACTTGGCCCGACTTTTTCTCCTTCAAGATTGAAGAGGCGTGGGATTTTGGGGAAGGAGGCGGAGGATATGTAAAAAGACGAGGCAAAGGATATGGCGGGAAACACATGACACATATATGGAGCACACATGCAACATATTAATATATGAAGCATCCTCCGCTTAAGCCACTTAAGCCACCGCCCGCTTACCTCGCCCCCCCTTAAACCAAGAGCCGAAAGCTCTAAGAGTGCACCCCTGCTTAGCGTTCGTTTTGCCATCTCCTACGTATCAAAATCCATTATGGCATTTATTTTGCAAACGCAGAATGACAATCGCATTTTTTCAGGTCAAAATTACCCTAAAAGGATGTGAAGATGCTTGCAGCGTATCGGGAAATCTTGTAACTTTGCACTCGAAAACAGAACGGTAGACGTATGATACACCGCTGTGAAGCAGGGTTTTATAAGTCCCGCGCCTCATAAGAAATTCTTCTCTTGAGACGGAAGTGGAGATGAGTATTTGTACACATAGTAAAAAGGTTTGTAGATTAGGTAACATTTTAGATGTTGAAGGCTCAAAACGTGAGCCGGTGGTCGTAACCTCAAAGCAGGGGTTCGAACCACTTGAAGGAGAGGCGAAAGCCTCTTTTTTCGTACCCATAAATATTTCGCAACTATGAATTTTTTGCAACTATAAATAAGTTCCTCCCAAATAACAATATCTGCTCGTGCTGGTTTTACGAGAACCATAGAATATTCACTTCGGAACTCCCTATATTATATATTAAGGGTCAGTCCGAAAACTCGGTTGCAATTTTATTAAGTGGATATAGTTTTGTAT
>OKSW01000903.1_pt1 | contig 10644 bp, 10 predicted proteins | sample 1606351 | NCBI WGS metagenome assembly OKSW01 (sample SAMEA3879565, study PRJEB24766) | human gut metagenome | biome: human-associated habitat; feature: feces | place: USA | collected 1985/1987 | reverse complement strand
ATGGAGCGTATCTGTATCGATACGCTCCATTGACTGTTTTATGAACACCCATCCAGGCCGGAGGTTTTGATTTCGGGGTAGTCCCAAACCCATTGGACAACCGACAATGCGTCATACTCTCCTAAGTCTTTGCCCCATTGCGGTTTGCTTTCTTCTCTTCCCGCTTCACGCGCCAGACGGCAAATGTGCGCACAAGCAAAACATTGACCAGCGCCAAACGCCCATAGCTGTACAGAACGCTGATGAAGGAATAAAGGGAGAAATCGCTGTCGTTGTGCAGATTATCTCTCCACAGCGGCATGATGCCGCAGCTCATCAAAAGCGGAAGCACAACCAGCGCAGCAAGCCATCCGGCAATAAGCCATGTGACCTCTTTTTTCGTCGCGGGCAGCCGAAGCGTCCGGTAGGAGCGCATCGTGCAGACGATCATCAGGACCATGACGAGGAACTGCGCCCACGCGATGGCAAGGCGCACATAGTTCAGCTCCGCCGTCCAGAAGCGCGTCACGAAGATGGCCATCCATGAAAGACCGGTCGCACAGCGAAGGTATAGATCCACGCAGAGATAGACCGCCCAACCGCAGTAGAGACCAGTGTGCCGCTTCACCGCAAGGAAGATGATGCCGCAGATGAGAAACGGTAACGCGAATATCAGTCCCGTCAGCAGATCACCGGTGAGCAGCAGCCAGAGAACCAAAATGACCGCACCGGTACACAATAAAGCTGTTCCGGCGATGGTATGGCGCTTTTCCCGCTTGGGTGCCGCCTGGGGTGCAGAGGACGCAGGCACAGATTCCGTCTCCGGCGCGTCTTCGCCGTGCACCAGCTGGTCAAGTGTCACGCCGAAAAGCTCCGAGAGCTTTATGAGCTTTTCCAGTTCGGGGATCGAGGTGTCGGTCTCCCATTTGGAAATGCTCTAGCGCGAGATGCCCAGTGCGTCGGCAAGGTCGCCCTGCGACCAGTCTTTCTGTGTGCGCAGGCGTGCGATATTCTCTCCAAGTGTCATGGGGGGATCCTCCTTCGCAGATTTTCTGTGTTCAGTTTACCAAATGGGGCACGAAAAGTCCACCAAGCGGGGTTGAAAAGTTAGCAACCAGCGGTTGCACCTCATCAAGGAGACTGTGAAATAGTCGTTTGATGGCCAAAACGGATTGCCGCGGCCAGTCTGCGGACTGGTCGCCCAATGACAAGTTTTTATGCTCTCTTTGCTTCAGCGTCAGGTCGTCGCTATCGGTGGCGATGATCGGCACCGGCAGCGGAGAAAATCAGAATTTTTCTCCGGAAGCTTCACGCATAAAGAATACATCCTGTATGAATACACCCCTATGATAACATCTTGTATTAGAAATAGCAAGTCCTGTCTCTCCCCGCCCCTTGCAAATCCCGGGCAAATAGGATATACTGACCTTGAAATTTAAACAAAGGAGCATGCATTATGGTCGTTTTGAATCATCTGGAGCCCCAGCGTGTCTTTCACTTCTTCGAGGAACTGTGCGCCATTCCCCACGGTTCCGGCAACACCAAGGCCGTCAGCGACTGGCTGGTGGACTTTGCCAAGGCCCGGGGCCTGCGGTATGTCCAGGATCAGCTGAACAATGTGGTGATCTTCCAGGATGCCGCCCCCGGCTATGAGTCGGCGGAGCCGGTGATCCTCCAGGGTCACATGGACATGGTCTGCGAAAAGGAGCCCGGCTGCACCAAGGACATGGCTGTCGAGGGCCTGGACCTGGTGCTGGAGGGCGACACCGTTTCCGCCAAGGGCACCACCCTGGGCGGCGACGACGGCATCGCCGTGGCCATGGCCCTGGCCATCCTGGACGATACCTCCCTGTCCCACCCGGCCATCGAGGCCATCTTCACCGTGGACGAGGAAACCGGCATGTACGGCGCCGAGGGGCTGGACGTCTCCGTGCTGAAGGGCCGCCGGATGCTGAATATGGACTCCGAGGACGAGGGAGTTTTCACCGTCAGCTGTGCCGGCGGCGCCCGGGCTGACTGCTGCCTGCCCATCCGCCGCCAGCAGTTCGGCGCCCCGGTGCAGGAGATCGCCGTCACCGGCCTGGTGGGCGGTCACTCCGGCGCGGAGATCGACAAGGGCCGCGCCAACAGCAGCATGCTGCTGGGCCGGGTCCTGTGCGCCCTGGAGCAGAAAACGCCCCTGCGGGTGATCTCCGTCAGCGGCGGCCTGAAGGACAACGCCATCCCCACCGCCTCCGTGGCCCTGGTGGCCGCCGACGCCGGCGCCGTCCAGGCCGTCTGCGCCGAAATGGACGCCGCCTTCAAAAAGGAATACCGGGTCAACGACCCCGCCATCACCGTTTCCGCCCGTCCGGCGGAGTCCTCTCTGCTGCCCATGGACGAGGCCTCCAGCCGCAGCGCCGTGTGCCTGCTTGCCTGCCTGCCCAATGGCATTCAGGCCATGAGCGCCGACATGCCCGGCCTGGTCCAGACCTCTCTGAATCTGGGCATCCTCACCACCGGTGACGATGCGGTCCACGCCTCCTTCAGCGTCCGCAGCAGCGTCGCCACCCAGAAGCAGATGCTCATCGACCGTCTCCGCTGCCTGACGGAAAGCTTGGGCGGCTCCGTCAGCACCCACGGCGAATACCCCGGCTGGGAGTTCATGCCCCAGTCCCCCCTGCGGGACCTGATGGTCCAGGTGTTCACCGACCAGTACGGCTACGCCCCCAAGGTGGAGGCCATCCACGCCGGTCTGGAGTGCGGCCTGTTCTCCGCCAAGCTGCCGGGTCTGGACTGCGTGTCCTTCGGCCCCGACCTGAAGGAGATCCACACCTTCCGGGAGTCCCTGTCCGTGTCCTCCGTGCAGCGGGTATACGCCATGGTGGTGGAAACGCTGAAGCGCATGCACTGACCCGCCCTTGTCCCGGCCTGTCCCGGCGCTTTACCGGGACAGGAGCGGGACATCCCGCCGTGTATCGGGACAATTTTTACGATATTTGAGGTAATATTATGTTCTCTATCTGGTGGCCCGCATACGTCTTTCCGTGTATCATGGTGCTGTGCGGCCTTGCGGGGCGGCTGCTGCCGGGCCGCAAGTACCGCAGCCCCCTGGGTCCGCTGACGAAAGAACGCCAGGAATTTGCCGACCGTCTGCTGCTGAAGCTGCTGTGGCAGTTCGGCCTTGCCTTTGCGGCCCTGTCGTTCATGATCATGCGTTCCGTGCGGCTGATGGAAAGCAGCGGCCAGCAGATCCTGCTGTACATCGCCATTATTCTGCAAATAATCGGGGCATTTGCCTTGATTTTGCCGGTGGAACGCAATATGAAGGCATATTTTGACGAACAGGAGGACGAATGATGGGCATCACCGAGCTGGCTCCGGCCAAGCTGAACCTGACCCTGGACGTGGGAGCCCGCCGCCCGGACGGGTACCACGACATTACCTCCATCATGCAGAGCGCCGCCCTGTATGACGTTGTGGCGCTGGATTTCTCCGAAGCGCACGGTATTGCGATAGAATGCCCGGGCACGGATCTGCCCACCGGCCCCGACAACCTAGCCTGGAAAGCGGCGGATGTCTTTTTCCAGGAGACAAATATCCCCCGCGCAGGGATTTCTATCCGATTGGAGAAAAAAATTCCCTCCCAGGCCGGTCTTGGCGGCGGCAGCAGCGATGCAGCCGCCGTGCTGCGGGGAATGCGTCGTTTGTTTCACGCGGATGTGTCCGACGAGTCGTTAGAAGCTATGGCCGCCCGGGTGGGCAGCGATGTTCCCTACTGCATCCGGGGCGGTACGGCTCTGGCTCAGGGCCGGGGCGAACGGCTTACCGTTCTTCCGACACTGCCTATGTGCTGGTTCGTTATCGTGAAGCCCCCGGTGGCCAACTCTACCGCCGCCATGTATCGGAAGCTGGACGAAATTTCCATCTCTGGACGCCCAGATTCCGATAAAATGGTGGACGCACTGAAAAACGGCGACCTGGCGCAAATCTGCCGCCTGGTGGGGAATGTATTTGAACAGGCCCTGCCGCCGGACAGTGAGGTTTTCGCCATCTGCCGCCAGCTTTCGGGGATGGGTGCCGACGCGGCGTGTATGACTGGCTCCGGCTCAGCGGTCATGGGCCTGTTCCGCCAGGAGGAAACCGCCCGTCTGGCAGCCCGGGAGCTGCAAAAGGCCTATCCCCTGACCTTTTTTGCCCCCCGGCTGTAAATCCCGGTATAAAAATAAAAAACGCCGTCTAAACTGTAGGAAACCAAAGAAAAATCTACAGTCTGGACGGTGTTTACTTATGAAAAATGCGAAAAATACAAGACTCCACGTCTGGGAGCTGGCGCTGCTGCTGGCATTGGCCGCCGCCATTCTGTGGGGCGCGGCGTCCCTGAGCCGCCAGGAGGACCTGGGGCGAAAGGTCATCCGGCTCCATGTGATCGCCAATTCCGACAGCCCGGAGGATCAGGCCCTGAAGCTGCGGGTCCGGGACCGGGTGCTGGCCCGGGCCCAGGAGCTCCTGGAGCAGTCGGCGGACATGGCCCAGGCCCGGGAGGTCCTGACCTCCGCCCTGCCGGAGCTGACCCGGGAAGCCCAACAGGTCCTGGCGGCGGCGGGCTGCGGCGACGGCGTCCGGGCCCGGCTGGAGCCGGCGGAATTCCCCACCAAGGACTATGACGGCTTCTCTCTGCCCGCCGGGAAATACCTGGCGCTGCGGCTCATCATCGGGGAGGGCCGGGGACAGAACTGGTGGTGCGTGGTGTTTCCGCCGCTGTGCACCGCCGCCGCCTGCGATTGGCAGGACGCCGGACGGGACGCCGGGCTGGCGGAGGACGACCTGTCCCTGATGGCGGAGGAGGACCAGGGCTATCAGCTCCGGTTCCGGTCCGTGGAGCTGTGGGAAAAGCTGCGCCAATGGCTGGGAAAATAAGCGGAATCCTGAACAAGGCCCGCAGGCAAAAGCCTGCGGGCCTTGTTCGCTTGTCAAAAAAGCGGGATCGTCTCCGCCTTCGGAAAGGAAGATAGTTACGAAAGAAACCCATCAGGGGTGTCTTTCGTTTTCAATCACCGCATTTTCAGAACTTTCATGAAAGTTTTGAAAATGCTTTTCAGCTTGTCAAAAAAGGGCGCCGCCCTTTTTTGACAAGCTGAAGGTCATTCTGCGAAAATTTCTCCCGCCAGGCTCAGCACGGCCCGGCCGCCTACCCGAACGGCGGCGTTTCCGTTCTGCACCGTCAGGCGGCTGCGTATTTCCGAGGGGCGGCGCATATGCTCCCCCTGGAGGAACACGTTTTCCCGGTCCGGCTGCACCAGGCCGCAGCGGTACAGATAATACGTCAGGGCTCCGTTGGAGGTGCCGGTGGCGCACTCCTCCGGAATGTCATACAGCGGGGCGAAATTGCTGCACCAGGCGGTGCAGGTGTCGTCCCCCAGGCAGAACATGTGCACCCCCGTGACCTTCTGCCGCCGGGACAGCTCCGCCACCAGCGTCTCGTTCTGCCGGGCCCGCAGCAACGTCTCCCGGTCCCGCACCGGCATCATGATATCCGCCAGGCCCGTGGACACGATCTGGGGCGTCAGGTCCCGGGGCCGGTCCGCACCGGTCAGGCCGAAGGCCCGGTACAGGGGTTCCCACTCCACCCGGGTCAGCTCCCCCAGCCACCGGGGCGGGGCCATGTCCATCCACACCACGTCGCCGTCCACGGAGATCTGCAGCTCCCCGGCCTTGGTGCGGGCAATGTGGCGTCCGTCGGACAGCCGCCCCAGCCGCCGCAGCAGGGCAAAGGCGGCAATGGTGGCGTGGCCGCACAGCTCCACCTCTCCTGCCGGGGTGAAATAGCGCAGGTCCACGCTGCCGTCCTCCCGCGGGCGGACGAAGGCCGTCTCCGAATGCTTCAGCTCGGCGGCGATCAGGCGCATGGTCTCGTCGCTGACGTCCCCCTCCGGCAGGGCTACCCCTGCCTGGTTGCCGCCAAACAGCTTGGCGGCGAATGCATCCATGACATATATTTTCACGGCAAAAACCTCCCCAAACTCTCTTTTTATTTATTATACTAAACTCTGCGCCGGTTTTCAAGCGTCCCGGGACTTGACTGGCTGGAAAATTTCGGATATAATGGCAGTAGAATTTGCGGTACGCCGCTGAAAGGAAAGGAAAATCATCCAAAATGCTGAACAAGCGCAGTCTGCTCTCCCAGTTCCTCCACTTCTCCGCCGCCACGGTGGCCTCTCTGATGGTGTTCTCCCTGTACTCCATTGTAGACGGCCTTTTCGTGGCCAAGGGCGTGGGCGAATACGCCATGAGCGCTGTCAATCTGGCCGTTCCCTTTATGAATGTCATGTTCTCCATTGCCGTGCTGTTCGCCGTGGGCACCAGCACCATCATCGCCATCTATCTGGGCGAGGGCCGCCGGGAAAACGCCAACCGTCTGTTTTCCCAGAATCTGGCGGTGCTGGTGGTTATCGGCCTGGTGATCACCGGGCTGGTGCTGGTGTTTCTGGAGCCCTTCGCCATGCTGCTGGGCGCCAAGGACGTAACACTGGAGTACACCAAGGACTATCTGCGGGGACTGGCGCCCTTCGCCGTGTGCTTCATCGTGTCGTACAACATGGAGATCCTGGTGAAAACCGACGGACGGCCTACCCTGGCCATCATCACGGTGATCACCGGTTGCCTGACCAACTGTGTGCTGGACTATGTGGCCATCTTCGTGCTGGACTGGGGCGCCTGGGGCGCGGCCTTTGCCACGGGTCTTTCCCAGCTGCTGACCTGCGTCATGTATCTGACCCACTTTCTGGGAAAGCACACCACCTTCCACCTGGTGCGCTTCCGGCCGGACCGGCATATTTACCGCCGCCTGCTGCCCATCGGCGTGGCCGACGGGGCCACGGAGCTGTGCAACGGCCTGATGATCTTCCTGTTCAACCGCACCATCCTGCGCTGCATCGGCCAGGACGGTCTGGTGAGCTATACCATCATTGCTTACATCAATACACTGATCCTGAACATCATGCTGGGCGTGTCCCAGGGGTCTCAGCCGCTGGTCAGCTATCACTACGGACAGCGGGACCGGAAGGGCTGCCGCCGCCTGCTGCAATACGGCCTGGTGACGCTGGCGGGTATGACGGTGCTGTGCTTCGGCGCGGTGCAGCTGTTCGCCCCGCAGATCGTCCACATCTTCCTGGGCGACAACAACGCCGCTCTCAGCGACGTGTCCGTGGGCGCTCTGCGGCGGTACGGCCTGTGCTATCTGCTGGTTGGCTTCAACGTGCTGATGGGCGGATTCCTAACGGCGGTGGAGCAGCCCCGTCCGGCTATCTGCATCTCCACCGGCCGGGGGCTGGTGCTGCAGGCCGGAGCCCTGCTGGCGCTGGCCGCCCTGTGGGGCGGCGAGGCCATCTGGTTTGCACCGGTGATCTCCGAGGCGGTGTGTCTGGTCATGGCGCTGGCGTTCATGGTACGCTTCTGGAAATCCAACCGGACGCTGGCTGCGGCGTGATACCGTGATACAATTTATCAAATGAGCGAGGCCGCCGGGAAAATATCCTCCCGGCGGCCTCTTTTGTTGCATTTGCAGCTGCAAACTGTCTTGTCATACTATATATTGTAGGTGACAGATGGGTCAATACTCCCATATCTTGTGTCCATTGTACAGAATGGACAAAATATCCCGGGGATTTTCGTCAGGCATTTTCCCCATATTTAGGGCTTTGGGCTTGCATCAGCACAGGATATGGTATATGATTAAGAGGCTGATTGACCGCTGCCCATTGAGGCAGCTTTTCCTGTGGAGAGAGAAAAATCTGAGGAGAGGGAGGACGTTACACATGAAGATCATCAAGCGCAACGGAGCGGAGGTTGCTTTTGACATTCAGAAGATCGAGCGGGCCATCACCAAGGCCAACAACTCTGTGGCCGAGGCGGACCGCATGACTCCCGTGCAGATCGGGCGCATCGCCGAGTCCGTGGAGCTGCAGTGCCAGAAGATGAACCGCGCTCCCACGGTGGAGGAGATCCAGGATATGGTGGAGCACCACATTATGGCCCATGGGGCCTTTGAGGTGGCCAAGCACTACATCACCTACCGCTATACCCGGTCCCTGGTGCGCAGGGCCAACACCACCGACGACAAGATCCTCTCCCTCATCGAGTGCAACAATGAGGAAGCCAAGCAGGAGAACTCCAATAAGAATCCCGTGGTGAACTCCACCCAGCGGGATTATATGGCCGGCGAGGTGTCCCGGGATATCACCAACCGTCTGCTGCTGCCCCAGGATATTGTGGAGGCCCATGAGGAGGGCATCATCCACTTCCACGACACCGACTATTTCGCCCAGCATATGCACAACTGCGACCTGGTGAACCTGGAGGACATGCTGCAAAACGGCACCGTTATCACCGGCACCATGATCGAAAAGCCCCATTCCTTCGCCACCGCCTGCAACATCGCCACCCAGATCGTGGCCCAGGTGGCCTCCAACCAATACGGCGGCCAGTCCATCAGTCTGACCCACCTGGCCCCCTTTGTGGAGGTCAGCCGCCAGAAGATCCGCCGCATCGTCCTGGCGGAGATGGCGTCCATCGGCGTGGATCCCGGCGAGGAGAAAATCCATGAGCTGGTGGAGGCCCGTCTGCGGGAGGAGATCCGCCGGGGCGTGCAGACCATCCAGTATCAGGTGGTGACTCTGCTGACCACCAACGGACAAGCCCCCTTCATCACGGTGTTCATGTACCTGAACGAGGCCCGGGACGAGCGGGAGAAGAAGGACCTGGCCATGATCATCGAGGAGATGCTCCTTCAGCGCTATCAGGGCGTGAAGAATGAGCAGGGCGTGTGGGTGACCCCCGCCTTCCCCAAGCTGATTTATACCCTGGAGGAGGACAACATCCATGAGGACTCCCCCTATTGGTACCTGACGGAGCTGGCCGCCAAATGCACCGCCCGCCGCATGGTGCCGGACTATATCTCCGAAAAGAAGATGAAGGAGCTCAAGGGCGACGTGTACACCTGCATGGGGTGCCGCTCCTTCCTGACCCCGGACCGTTTTACCGACGCCGGGATCGGCAACGTTGCCAACGCCGGGAATTACGAGCCCGGCAAGCACAAATACTATGGCCGGTTCAATCAGGGCGTGGTCACCATCAATCTGCCGGACGTGGCCCTGTCCTCCGGCGGAAATATGGACAGGTTCTGGCAGATCTTCGAGGAGCGGCTGGAGCTGTGCCACCGGGCGCTGCGGTGCCGCCACGAGCGTCTGCTGGGCACCACGTCGGACGCCGCCCCCATCCTGTGGCAATACGGCGCGCTGGCCCGGCTGAAAAAAGGCGAAACCATCGACAAGCTGCTGTATAACGGCTATTCCACCATCTCCCTGGGCTATGCGGGCCTGTATGAGTGCGTGAAATACATGACCGGCAAGAGCCACACGGACCCCGCCGCCACCCCCTTCGCCCTGGACATCATGCAGAAGATGAACGACAAGTGCAAGGAGTGGAAAACCGCCGAGAACATCGACTATTCCCTGTACGGCACGCCTCTGGAGTCCACCACCTATAAGTTTGCCAAGTGCCTGCAAAAGCGCTTCGGCGTCATCAAGGGCATCACCGACAAGGGCTATATCACCAACAGCTATCATGTCAATGTCACCGAGGAGATCGACGCCTTCACCAAGCTGGAGTTTGAGGCCCAGTTCCAGCACCTGTCCCCCGGCGGCGCCATCAGCTATGTGGAGGTGCCGGACATGCAGAACAACATCCCCGCGGTGCTGGAGGTCATGAAGTTCATTTATGACCACATCATCTACGCCGAGCTGAACACCAAAAGCGACTATTGCCAGGTCTGCGGCTGGGACGGTGAGATCCAGATCGTGGAGGAGGACGGCAAGCTCATCTGGAAGTGTCCCCAGTGCGGCAATACCGACCAGGACAAGATGAACGTAGCCCGCCGCACCTGCGGCTATATCGGGACCCAGTTCTGGAATCAGGGCCGGACCCAGGAGATCAAGGACCGGGTGCTGCACCTGTAAGAGGTTCCCGCTTCGGTCGCTGTTTAGTAGTATATATTACCCAAAAGGAGCAATATCGTGTACTATGGCAACCTGAAAAAATGTGATATTGCCAACGGCATCGGGGTGCGGGTGACGCTGTTTGTGTCCGGCTGCACCAACCACTGCCCCGACTGCTTCCAGCCCCAGACCTGGGACTTCCACTTCGGCAGGCCCTTCACCGCCGACACGGAGCGGGAGATTTTCGCCGAGCTGGACAAGTCCTATGTGGACGGGCTGACGGTGCTGGGGGGCGAGCCCTTCGAGCCGGAAAACCAGAGGGACCTGCTGCCCTTTCTGCGGGAGGTCCGGCGGCGGTACCCGGGAAAGACCATCTGGTGCTTCACCGGCTTCCGGCTGGAGGATGAGCTGCTGCGGGAGGGGGCCCATCCCCGGTGTGCCGTGACGGACGACTTGCTCTCCTGCATCGACGTGCTGGTGGACGGACGGTTCGTGGCGGCGGAAAAGGACATCAGTCTGCAATTCCGGGGCAGCCGGAACCAGCGGGTGCTGGACCTGCCGAAAACCCTGGCCGCCGGGCAGCCGGTGATCTGGGAAAAGCTGAAAAAATGACAAGAGCATGCCCTGGGCGTTGTGCCCAGGGCATGTTTGAACTTGGCCATCAAAGACAACCCCCGGCTCTGCCGGGGGG
>OKSW01000899.1_pt1 | contig 10655 bp, 9 predicted proteins | sample 1606351 | NCBI WGS metagenome assembly OKSW01 (sample SAMEA3879565, study PRJEB24766) | human gut metagenome | biome: human-associated habitat; feature: feces | place: USA | collected 1985/1987 | reverse complement strand
CTTGTCCGCAACCAGCGAAGCGACGATCCTTTCCGCCGCTTCCTCATCCCCATCCAGCGCTTTAAGTGCCTTGGTGAGCATATCCCGGCTGCAGCATTCACTCCGCGAGCACCTTGCCTGCAGCGTATTCAGCACCTTCAGATATTTCCCCTCATCCATCGCCTTGAAGATTTTAGAAATACAGACCGATATTCAGATACATTCCTGTCTTGTAATGTCTTGATGCCCAATGCAGGTCAAGTTCGACAGGACCGATTATGGAGTCGTACGAGTACTTGAGGCCGACGCCTACCACACCGTAGGTCTTGTCCACATCTCCGAAATCAGAAAGGTCGGACACTGACACGGCGTAGTTCAGCATGGCCGTAAGATAGTTGTTCTTGAACAGTTTGAAGCGGAAGTCAGTGCGCGCAATCGCCAGGAAATTGGACATTGCTGTAGCGTAATTGATTCCGGCGAATGTCATCTGCTGGTCCAGATACCTGCCCGGTATCGCTCCTCCCATAATGTTCAGATATGGCAGAGAAGGATTTCCTCCGAACACATACCTCGCTGAGAATGACGGTATTACAGCCAACGAACCGCGCGTCTGGCCTACAGTCTTGAAATCAAGAGTCAGAGCATGGAATGGAGTGATGTGCCGTTTCAAGCCCTTGAACACATACTCGTATCCGATACCGAAAGTAAAGCCGCTTGTCGGGAAATACCCGTCTTTGAAGGTATCCGCACGCATATTCCCATATATGGAGAGGAAACTGTTGGTAAGGTTTCCGAAGTCGTAATCACCATTGACCTTGTCTGTCATCGCGGAGTTCAACTTGAAATAGTTGTTCCTGAGGCCGGCACGCACGTCGAACTTGCGCCAGCGGATATTGGAAAGATACAGTTCTTCCCGAATATTGAAATACGCTACCTTGTAGTCGCTCGTGCCAAGTTTGAACTGGTTTCGGTCTGTCCATTTAAGTGACGCGTCGAAATTGATGGTAGGGCCTCTGGAGCCTGCCAGGTAGAAATGCGCCTTGGCATAAGGGTTCGTGCCCACCTTTGCAGTAAAGTCGAATGCAGGGCCTTGAAGTTTGTGGACATTGAGTCCGAAATTCAGCAACACGGACACGATTTCCTCTGTATCGAAACGACCTCCGATACCGAACTGGTGAATCGGACCGCGTTTACAATTGATTATCAAATCATAAGGCTCTTCGCTTCCGAGCAGTTCATAAGTGACATAGTCGAAACCATCCGTTCCATAAATCGTCGCCACAGCATCTTCGATAGCTGTTTTACTGATAGCCACATTCGGATTGATGCCTATTTTCCGCTGAAGATACTTGGACTCCTTGTCGGTGACGCCGTGAATCTCCACTCTGGAAATCCTTACCGGCTCTGTATTTATATCTATCGCCCTACGGTTCCTCAGCTCTGTCTTTCCCGGGCCGATAATCCGCTTAAGGCTGTCCAACGCAACTTTCTGAGCAGCAGCCGCTTCCCTTCCACGCTGGAGAATCGTGGCAACGCTCTTGTCGTCAAAGCTCATCATATTGAACTCGTCCAGTCTCGGACGTATCGTCACATCCGGAATGGAGACATTGCTTTCATAGGACTGGCGGCCGAGCATGTCCACGCCCTGGGAGATGATGTCACCGAGGTTGTTCAGCTGGGTATAGTCCCTGAATCCGGAGGACAGGTCCACGCCGATGATGATGTCCGCACCCATTTCCTTGGCAATGTCTGTCGGATAGTTGTCCCTCATGCCGCCGTCCACGAGCACCATTCCGTCCACTTTCACCGGAGCGAACACTCCCGGAATGGACATCGTCGAACGCAATGCAGTGTTCAACTTGCCGTCATACCAGATCTTAGGCTTGGCTGTCACCATCTCGGTCGCCACACAGACGAACGGAATCGGCAAGTCCATGAAGTCCATATTGTCCTGGTAACCGACTGTCAATGAACTGAATATATTGTTCACATTCTGTCCGAACGCAAATCCTGACGGCAGACTGCCCAGAAGATTGTCCCTCACCTGTCTTGTCGCGTCTTCATTGTCGTTTGCCCCGAAATGCATCTTCTTGTATTTCTTTTCCGCGCCGGCATATCGGATATCCTGTTCCAGCTTGTTCGCATACGTTTTCTTCGAGTAATAGAACGGGAACGACAGGAGAATCTTCTCCTTGTATTTCGTGGTATTGTAGGATATGTACTTACGTGGAACCCTGTCGGTAAGCGCCACGTCCCAGTCAAACGAGCGCACGAGCGAATCCATCTGCTCAGGTGAATAGCCGAGCGAATACAACGAACCTATAAGTCCGCCCATACTCGTACCCAAAACCACGTCCACAGGAATCTGCAGCGAGTCCAGATACTCGATCACACCGATATGAGAAACACCTTTGGCCCCGCCTCCGCTGAGGACCAGCGCCACAGTCGGACGCTTTTCCCTTATCTTCGACAGGTACGCCTGCAGATCCTTCATTGACAGAGAATCCTTTTCAGGATCCACTCCGATGCCCGGCTGGGCATAAGCCTCCTGTGCCAACATCGTGATTGACAGCAGGATACTGACCAATGTCAGCAGATATCCAGTAGCAGTGTTCTTCATAATCTTCAGCTTTTATCAACTTTTGTGACGGCCTGCAAGCATTCCGCAGGCAGCGAAAATATCTTCACCTCTCGATGCCCTAACAGTGGCAGTGATACCGGCCTTGTTCAGCCTGTCACGGAATACTGTCATCACCCCGTCCGACGATGACTGATACGGAAAGTCAGGTATCTTGTGGAAACGGATGAGGTTCACCCGGCATTCGAGACCGGACAACAGTCTTATGATGGCATCACAATGACGTTTGTCATCATTGAACCCGTCGAACATCGTGTATTCGAAACTTACGCGTCTCTGTCCCGTGAAGTCATACTGCCTTATCAGGCCGATCACTTCTTTTATGTCATATGAACGCTGGACCGGCATCAGTTCCCCACGCTCATCAGGGAAAGCATCGTGCATACTGATGGCAAGATGGCAGCGTGTCTCATCCAGATAGCGCTTAAGCGTAGGCAAAACACCTATAGATGAGAGAGTTATACGCTTTGGACTCCATCCGAAGCCCCAGTCTGCTGTCAGCACATCTATCGCCCTCTTCACATTGTCATAGTTGTCCAGCGGCTCGCCCATTCCCATGAACACGGTTCCGGTAAGCTGCTCAGCCTCATCCACCGATACGAACTGCGAAAGTATGTCGGCCGCGGAAAGGTTCCCGTGGAAGCCCTGTCTGCCGGTCATGCAGAACTTGCAGCCCATCTTGCAGCCGGCCTGAGAGGAGACGCACAATGTTCTCCTGTCCAGTTCCGGAATCATCACCGCTTCAATGCTGCTGGACTCTACCGTCCCCGCATTCTCAGTCTCTATCCGGTTCAATCCTCCGAGCAGGGAGCAGGTTACGGGGAAAAGGTACTTCTTGGTGCCGTCCACCGACTCCATGCACTCTGAATATGCCACAGCACCTGTTTCATAAGATTCCGCAAGACGTTCCCTGCCTGCCTTCGAGAGATTCGTCATCTCGTCAATGCTCTTCACCTTCTTCTTGTAAAGCCACTGCGCTATCTGTCCGCCCGCATAAGACGGCAGACCGCAATTGACCGCAATTTCCTTCAACTCCTCCGGAGTCTTGCCTAAAAGCTTGTATTTTATATCTTTCCCGTTCATCATAAAATTCATTGTTCCACAAGTCAATGTGGGCATCTACAAATTTAGTTAATTTTTCATTTCCGTTTGCGTTGATTTTTCTATCTTTGTAGAGAATGCGGGCGAATCCGCATTATAGAACAAAAATTTATACATTATGGCTAAAGAAGCAGTAAAAGATGCAGGCGCTCAGGTTGATTCCGGGAAACTGAAAGCGTTGCAGGCGACAATCGACAAGATTGAGAAAGACTATGGGAAAGGCACCATCATGAAGTTGGGAGAGCAGCCACAATGGGATGAACATCAGGTAATACCGAGCGGTTCCATCGCTCTTGACCATGCCTTGGGAATCGGAGGTTATCCGAAAGGCAGAATCATTGAAATCTACGGTCCAGAATCCAGCGGAAAGACCACATTGGCCATCCACGCGATAGCCCAGGCACAGAAGGCAGGCGGTATCGCCGCAATGATCGATGCTGAGCACGCATTCGACCGTTCCTACGCAAAGGCTCTGGGAGTGGACCTCGAGACACTTCTCATTTCACAGCCGGACAATGGCGAGCAGGCTCTCGAAATCGCCGACAACCTCATCAGGTCAGGCGCTATCGACATAATCGTTATCGACTCCGTAGCAGCTCTTACGCCTAAAGCGGAAATCGAGGGCGAGATGGGTGACAACAAGGTCGGCCTCCAGGCAAGACTTATGAGCCAGGCGCTCAGAAAGCTGACTGCAAACATCAGCAAGACAAACACTTGCTGCATTTTCATCAACCAGCTCCGTGAGAAGATCGGCGTCATGTTCGGTAACCCTGAAACCACCACCGGCGGTAATGCACTGAAGTTCTACGCATCTGTCAGAATCGACGTGCGCCGTACCACCCAGATCAAGGACGGCGAGGAAGCTCTCGGAAACCGCACCAAAGTAAAGGTCGTGAAGAACAAGATGGCTCCACCTTTCAAGAAAGCGGAGTTCGACATCGTCTATGGTGAGGGCATCTCACATACCGGCGAAATCGTGGACCTCGGTGTCGAATACGGCATTATAGGAAAGAGCGGTTCATGGTTCAGCTACGGCGACCAGAAACTTGCTCAGGGACGTGAAGCCACCAAGCAGCTTATCGCTGACAATGCCGAGCTCAGTGAAGAAATCGAGGGCAAGATCCGCGAAGCTCTGAAACACGTTTCAGACTAGTTTCCAGCAACGTTTTTGAGGACTTGCTCAATATGGCAGCGCGACAGTCTGACTGCAGCTGCGTTATCCAATATCCCCGCATTCCGAAGACCTTCCACGGTCCAGAGTTCGCGGGGATTATTGTCCCTGTACAGCACTATCGCATTGGCAGTCTTCCAGTTACGGATATAAGGGTGCAGTTTCAATGAATCCGCCGGCATGGTCCACAGGCGGAAAGGCCTGGACTCCCCTACTGTTATGAGGTCGCAGAATCTACTGTATTTTTCATTGTCCAGATGATAGATTTCCATCAGCTGCTCCTTGCAGGAATAGCCGCCTAACCGCGACCTGTACTCCACCATCTTCGCCGCGAAATATCCGCCGATTCCCGGGAGCGCGTCGAATTCCGCCGAATCCGCCCTGTTTATGTCCAGAAGAGGTATGTCAATGTATTTTTCCAGTCTGCGATATACGGAATCGGCCACCACATAGGATTTGGCAAAATCTTCTTTACGCCTGAACCTGCCGCCTTTTTTCCTGTAATTGTCGATGGACTCCGCCTGCTTGAGAGAAAAGCCGAGACGCCTCAAATCATTGACAGACACGACATTGGGATTGAACCTGAAATTTTCATAAGTGCGTGGGACGATGGCGGCGGCAACTGCAGCGGCCGCTTCCGGTCGGACACCTTGCTTCCGTGCTATGACGGTCTTTTTGCCCGGGACCCGCTGCCGGGCGTTTCCTGACGATACGGATTCCCCCGGCAACCGCCGCACATCGGATTTCCCTGACACCGGAACGCCACTGACGACGTCCTGACGTGAAGCAGCAGAAGCCTCATCTACAGACACATAGACAGTATCGGGCACGGTTTCGTCCGACAGAATCTTGAGCGCAGCAGCCCTATGCACGAAAAGAGCTGTCTGATAGCCGACAGCAAGAAATGCCAGCGCGATGGCGCCGGTCACGAAAGAGGGAGAGAGTTTACGTCCCTTTTTATTATCATTCATCTATTTTAGAACCACCTGCCACGATGTTTCTAATCCTCAGCGTCGTCCTCTCTACGCTTGGTTTTCTGGCACCCGGCCACCACTATCACGATTTCTCCCTTCGGTTCGTGCTCGCGGAACCAGGCTGCAACTTCCTCAAGAGTACCTCTGCGATGTTCCTCATGCAGTTTGGAAATCTCTCTGGCCACGGAACATTCCCTGTCAGGCCCGAAATAACCGACAAACTGCTCCAATGTCTTCACAAGCCGGTAAGGAGACTCGTAGAACACCATTGTCCTCGGCTCTGTGGCCAATGTCGTCAGCAATGTCTGACGGCCTTTCTTCACAGGCAGGAAGCCCTCGAAGCAGAACCTGTCGCAAGGCAGGCCGGATGACACGACTGCCGGGATGCAAGCTGTCGCCCCAGGAAGAGTCTGTATTTCAATGCCTTCAGCAGCACAAGTACGCACGAGCAGAAAGCCCGGGTCTGATATTCCCGGTGTTCCCGCGTCGCTTATCAGCGCGACATTGAGCCCGGCCAATATCCTGTCCTTGATGACAGAAGCGGTCTGGTGCTCATTGAATTTGTGATGGGACTGCAGTTTTCCGTGGATGTCATAATGTTTCAGAAGCACGGAACTTGTCCTCGTGTCCTCCGCGAGAATAAGGTCAGCTTCTTTCAGGACTTTCACTGCCCTGTAAGTCATATCTTCAAGATTCCCGACGGGTGTCGGGACTATATACAGTTTGCCTTGGGTTTCCATCGGTTACCTGATTTTTCTTCTTACGGACATCATGAACCTGTAAACAAGTTCCGAATCCATATCCCACTCCGGGAAGTTTTCCTTAAGATATTGCACAGCCTTTTCGAGCGTGGTCAGGGCATTGATCTTATTGATGACATCCTGGAACAGCATCGAATCGTCGCGGAACAGCGTGCTGATGAACATCACCCTGTCATTGAGCGAAATAGCGCTGCGGACGTCCTTCACTTCCGGGCCCGGCATATCTTTTCTCCAGGCTTCGTTTCCGTATTTCTGGTCCGCTATCACCTTATGTCCAGAATACTGTCTGTGCTCTGACGGCGCTTTAGTCTTTTTTGCCTTAGGCTCCTCTTCTTCTGCCATTCCGCCGAATAATGAGAATCCGTCCTCCTCCGGAAGGTCTTCCGGTTTCGGTTCAGGCTCAGTTCCTGCGACCTGTTCAGGCTCTGCTTCAGTCTCAGGTTCCGCTTGTATTTCCTTTCCGGGAACAGCTTCCGGCAGGTCTTCAGTCTCAGGTTCCGCCTCCTGTGCAGGTTTCTGTTCCACCTCCGGCTCAGATTCCGGAAGGTCTTCAGTCTCCGGTTCCGCCTCAGGCTCAGCTTCGGACTCCGCCTCAGGCTCAGATTCGGACTCCGGCTCAGGGATGTCGTCCGGAACGCTTTCCCCGACATTCTCTCCGGCATTGTCAGCAAACACGTCCGCAGGCATGTCGTCAGCAACCTCATCAGGCACATTCTCTGCAGGAATGTCCTCCGGAACTGCATCCGCTATATCATACAGATAGTCAGCTGTCCCCAAGTCCAGCGGCTCAGCAGGTTCCAAATCCAGTTCATTGCGGAGCAGCTCCACTTTTTTTTCGATCTCACCGACTCTGGCCTTCAGGGCGGAAAGCTCCGCGTCAAGTTCTGCCAATATTTCTTTCGGGCTCTTGTCCATAAGGTTTCAAGATTATTGGAAGTCGTTTTATCATTTGAAAACAACTTCTTTCATTTGAGTATTGCACAAATGTACATTTAAATTACTAAATTCGCAATCCATTTCAACCAATGATTATGTATCCAGAAACACCAAACAAGCCCGGCTGCATCGAAGTCATCTGCGGCTCAATGTTCTCCGGCAAGACAGAAGAACTCATAAGACGACTGAAAAGAGCTCAGTTCGCAAACCAGAAAATAGAAATCTTCAAACCGGCGATCGACAAGCGCTATTCTGATGTTGACGTGGTTTCCCACGACCTGCACAGCATTCCGTGCACCCCGATCAAGGAGGCCTCAAAGATGCTGGACGCCGCTGAAGACACCCAGGTAATCGGTGTGGATGAAGCGCAGTTCTTCGACGAAAGCCTCATACAGGTCGCTCAGGAGCTGGCCGACAAGGGAAAACGAGTTATAATAGCAGGTCTTGACACAGACTACATGGGCAAGCCTTTCGGCCCTATTCCGGGACTTATGGCCATAGCTGAAGACGTGCAGAAAGTCCATGCCATCTGCGTAAGATGCGGAAACCTGGCAAACCACTCACACAGGCTCACCAAGAGCCACAAACTCGTGGTGCTCGGAGAGAAAGACGTCTATGAGCCTCTCTGCCGTCAGTGTTTCAATGAAGCATTGGCACAAGAAAAAAACAACGCCGAATAAAAGTTTTTTTCTATCTGACCAGGCCGGTATCCGCGTTCCAGGACAATGTCTTGTAGAACTCGTTCAGAGTGGCATTGCCGTCTGACGGAAGATACATGCTCAGGCCGCAGAAAGTTTTGATAGTGAAATCCTGAAGGAAGTTGACGGATGCATTTTTATAGAGAATGCATCCGTTCATTGCATTTCTGAAGTCCTCCAGGTCGCTTTCCGGAATACGGGCCTTCACAAGAATGTCCTCGAGGTCATAGAACCAGTGCTTGCTGAACCGGAAATATCCCTGCACGTCATCCGGCCACACCGACATGATTTCAGACCGATGCTCTGAAAACAGTTTTCTGCAGGCTTCAGCGAGATGTGACAATCTGGTGCAGTCAACCATTGAAATGGTCAGAGAACGGCGCCATTCCACCGACTGGGAAGAATAGAGCTCCCATGAATCAGAACAAATCCCCAGCAAGTCAGGCTCACTGCTGAGCAACAGCCTCTTGGCCACCGTGTGGTAATCGCAGAGTCCGTCCGCAAGCACCTCAGCCTGAGAGAATACCAGCTTGTCGCATTTGTTTCTCAGCGCATAGGCCACTTCCACGCCGCCCATCAGACAGGCATCGATAATCATATAGTCCAACTTCATCGGTATCGCAGCAGCGAAGTCCTCGATGTTCATTTCATATGTTTCGCTGGAATTGATGTTGTCAGCACCTATGCTCTTGACCTTGATCTGGTCATCGCCGTGAAACTCCGTATAGGGCACTGGAACCAAGTCATAGTTCAGACCTTCTGAAGGCGACAATGCCGTGGCGATATTGGTGATCGTACCTGAAGAATAGTAGCCGGAAGGCAGCCAGCCGGTGCCATGCGATGAGAAAATCATCCCGTAATCGGCATTGGGATAAAGTTCCTTGACAGACGTAAGCACTTCATTGACAGCCTTTACGGAAGCCGCAACCATTTCCTTAGGCCAAGTCTTCAGCGTATCGCGTAAAACATTGCCATAAGCGTCTCTCGAAAGTCGGATCAGATAGGAAGGCGCGGGGTCTGTATATCGTCTGGATTCGGTAAGCCTGCGCGAATAGACCAGAACAGATGCGGCAGCGGAATTGCGGAGCGGCAGGTAACCTGAAGCCATGTCGTCCACATCCGTCTCCAGTTGGCTGCACAGGCTGTTGAACCCGGCCGAATAAAGCAGCAGCACCTTGCATTTGGCAGGCACCTCTGTTCTTCTGGTGCCGGCATCTTTTATTACCGGCTCGTCATATTTGGTACAGGAAGCGACAGCCAGGACAATGAAAAGCATTGTCCCGAGCAGTTTTCCCGCTATGTTTTTCGCGCGAATCATAATCCTACAAAGGTACGTAATTTTCTATTTCACACAAAGATAAGTAATTTTCTATTTCATAGGATGATGTTCGATGATGTTCTTCTGCCAGGTTTCACTGTCAATGTGGGTGTATATCTCTGTTGTCAATACGCTTTCGTGCCCCAACATTTCCTGGACTGCCCTCAGGTCGGCACCGCCTTCTATCAGGTGGGTCGCAAACGAATGGCGGAACGTATGCGGAGAGATCTCCTTATGGATACCGGCTGCCATAGCCTGTTTCTTCACCATATTGAAAACCGAAATTCTGCTGATTGCCGCACCTGACTTGTTCAGGAACAGGGTATCGGCAAACTTCGGAGAAGACGGTTCGGGACGCACCGGCAGGTAGTTGTTCACGGCCATCACGGCAGGCTCGTCCATAGGGACCACCCTTTCCTTGTTTCCCTTTCCCACTACCCTTACGAAGCCTTCCTCCAGAAACACATCAGAAATCTTGAGCGCGGACGCTTCAGATACACGGAGTCCGGAACCATACAGCATTTCCAGTATCGCCCTGTCCCTCAACCCGTTCCATTTGGTAAGGTCCACCGAATCCATGATTGCCTCGACCTCCTCGACAGACAGGACAGAAGGCAGATACCGTCCTATTTTCGGTGAACTGATGCCGTCACACGGATTTTCCTCGATCTCGCCTTCCATCACCAGCCAGCCGAAAAATGACCTCAACGAGCTCAATATCCTCGCCTGGGTGCGCTTGGAGACAGGTTCGTCACTGTTGGCGCGGCTTTCCACATAGCCGGTCAGTTCCTCTTTCGTTATGCTGAGCGGACTCAAGTCCTGCACTTCCCTGACCTTGCATATTGACAAGAACATTTCGCGAACGTCCGAGCAATACGCCTCATAAGAATTCGAGGACATATTCCGCTCGACACGGAGATATGTCCTGAATCCTTTGAGATATTCTTCTGATGTACTGTAACACATGGTTACAATGTAGAGTACTTATGGCAGTACTGGAGCATCTGACCGAGATAGTCGTCAGGGTATTCCACCTTGTAATCCACGATCACGCCGTCCTTTTCCACCGGCACGATCTC
>OKSW01000895.1_pt1 | contig 10686 bp, 8 predicted proteins | sample 1606351 | NCBI WGS metagenome assembly OKSW01 (sample SAMEA3879565, study PRJEB24766) | human gut metagenome | biome: human-associated habitat; feature: feces | place: USA | collected 1985/1987 | reverse complement strand
ATGGGATGTGGTGCTGCAAGATGGCGACCATTTGATCATTCCGCAGCAAAACAACACCGTTTCCATCAACGGCGAAGTGCTCTATCCCAACACCGTTACTTACAAAGACGGAGCATCGCTCGACTACTACATCGACCAAGCCGGCGGATATGGTGAAAAGGCACGCAAAAAACGCGTGTTTGCCATTCAGATGAACGGTACGGTCACCAGAGTGAAATCGGCAAAAGACATTTTGCCCGGATGTGAAATCATCGTTCCGATGAAGAAAGAGCGTAAGCGAATGACCTTCAGCGAAATCATGAGCCTTGGCTCCATCACTGCGACGCTGGGTGCCGTCATCGCGACACTGGTGAAATAGCGATAAATTAAAAAAGAAAGAACAGGAAGAGGAAAGCAACATACCTCTTCCTGTTCTTTTTGCTATACCGAAACGACATAGCACAATATGTGCCAACAAGAAAAGCCCCGATACTATTGTTATATTCAACGGAAAAACGTAACTTTGCTTCGTTAGTAATGGTGAAAGAATAAGTTGACTCATTTTGACCTGTATTTTTGTTGGTTTTGGAATTTGGAAGAGGGAGCATAGCGGGCTATGTGACCGATGACAAATTTCAAAAACGGCAAAAAGACAGGGCATAAGAAATAACTCCTTATTCCTTACTCCACAAAATTGGTCAAGTTATTTTTTTACCATTACTTAAGGAGCCAAACGGGAAACGAAAAAGCCGTGTTCGGAAATATCCAGCATGGCGGGGCATGTCCCTCTCGGAAATCCCATGCACTTGCGGAGAATTCCATCGCTCCTGGCAGACTTCAGGAAAATGCAAACATTTCGATGAAATCTCGGGAGCGATATAACGGATTATCGGGGGGCGCCCTCCAAATAAGAATAATCACCCTAAATACAAATAAATCATTATGGAAAAAAGCGCATTACAAATTGCACGTGCTGCCTATCAGCCAAAACTCCCCCTCGGACTTCGTGGCAACGTCAGCATCAAAGAAGGTGAGCCAACTCAGAGTGTAGGCAACCAAGAAGAAATCAAAGCCCTCTTCCCCAATACTTATGGTATGCCTTTGGTGGAATTTGTACCAACAGACGTCAAGAAAGAATATGCTCCGATGAACATCGGCATCATCCTCTCAGGCGGTCAGGCTCCTGGTGGTCACAACGTAATCTGCGGTCTTTATGACGAACTGAAGAAGCAAAACAAGTCAAATAAGCTCTATGGTTTCCTTATGGGTCCTGGTGGCTTGGTTGACCACAAATACATCGAGCTGACCGATGCCATCATCGACGAATATCGCAACACCGGCGGTTTCGATATGATTGGTTCTGGCCGCACCAAACTCGAGTTGGAAGATCAGTTTGAATCTGGTTTGGAAATCATTCGTGAACTCGGCATCAAGGCTGTCGTAATCATCGGTGGCGACGACTCCAACACCAACGCTTGCGTTTTGGCTGAATACTATGCTGCCAAGAACTATGGCATTCAGGTCATCGGTTGCCCGAAAACCATTGACGGCGACTTGAAGAACGACCAGATTGAAACCAGCTTTGGTTTCGACACAGCCTGCAAAACATACGCAGAAGTCATCGGTAACATCCAGCGCGACGCCAACTCAGCCCGCAAATATTGGCATTTCATCAAATTGATGGGCCGTTCAGCAAGCCACATCGCCTTGGAGTGTGCATTGCAGTGCCAGCCAAACGTCTGCATCGTCAGCGAAGAGGTTGAAGAAAAGAACATGACGCTCGACGATATCGTTACGTACATTGCCAACGTTGTTGCAAAGCGTGCCGCCAACGGCAACAACTTCGGAACAGTTCTCATTCCCGAAGGTCTAATCGAGTTCATCCCCGCAATGAAGAAACTCATTGCTGAACTCAACGATTTGCTTGCACAGCCCGAGGCCGCAGAAGTCGCAGCCGACGAACAGCGTGCTTGGATTCTCGGCAAGCTCTCCTCTGAAAACGCCGCCATCTACGAAAGCCTCCCAGAAGGTGTTGCCAAGCAGCTCACCATGGAGCGCGACCCGCACGGAAACGTACAGGTTTCTCTCATCGAAACAGAAAAACTCCTTTCTGAAATGGTTGCCAAGAAATTGAACGCTTGGAAAAAAGCAGGCAAGTTCTGCGGCAAGTTTGCAGCACAACACCACTTCTTCGGCTACGAAGGACGTTGCGCCGCTCCTTCCAACTACGATGCTGACTACTGCTACGCACTTGGCACAAGCGCAGCCCAGCTCGTTGCCAATGGCAAGACTGGCTACATGGCCATCGTCAAGAACACAACGGCTCCTGCAGAAGAATGGGTTGCCGGCGGTGTGCCCATCACGATGATGATGAACATGGAACGTCGTAATGGCGAAATGAAGCCCGTAATCCGCAAGGCATTGGTTCGTTTGGACGGCGCACCCTTCAAGGAATTTGCTGCACATCGCGAAGAATGGGCAGAAAACACCTGCTTCGTATATCCTGGTCCAATCCAGTACTTTGGCCCAACAGAAGTATGCGACCAGTGCACCATGACCTTGAAGCTGGAACAAGGCAAATAATACCCCCGTGTTGTGCCGACCGCCAGGAACTGCGAGGTTCCCAGTGGTAACACACACACCATAGGAAGGTTGACGAGTTTTCGAGGGATAAGTAGGAGAACTGAAATAGTATGTTGCTCAGACAGTTTGCTGAAAAGCATCCGTCTTGAAACAACAAGCATCCGTTTAAACACATCCTCTCACCACTCGTCAACCTTTTTTTAAATACACACAGGTGCGCGAACAGCCAGCGAAGAGCCAGCACGCAGAAAAATGCCACTTGCAGGCACAAGCACAACCTAAACCATGTCGCCACCATTTGGGTGCCGACAAACCACCAACCAAACAAACATTTCAGGCTGCCAAGGCAGCAACCAGACAAACATGGCAAGAAGAAAAGCGAGAACAGGCACAAGAAAAAAAGGATGCGTTTCGCGCCTCCTGAAAGCGTTGGGAATCGTGCAGATCACCGACAGAATATCCGCCCACGCCATGTGGACGGGAGCCATATTGCTTTTCGCCCTCTGCTCCATAGCCCTTTACGCCCTCCTCATCCGTCCCTACACCATAGCCTGGCAGGGCATCTTTGGCGACGCCAGATACCCCGAAGGCTATTCCATACGCGGAATCGACATAAGCCATCATCAAGGCAAGATCGATTGGGACGCACTTTCCGCAGCCGAAGTCGACGGCGAGCGCCTGCGCTTCGTGTTCGTCAAAGCCACAGAAGGCGCCAATGACCTAGACAACCGTTTCAACTCCAATTTCAAACAAGCCCGCGACAACGGCTTCGTCCGTGGCGCCTACCACTTCTTCCTGCCCAATGTCTCCGCCCGGCAGCAAGCCGACAACTTCGTGCGGCGCGTACCATTGGAAGAAGGAGACCAACCCCCCGTCCTCGACATCGAATCCACAGGAAAACTCACGCCCTCCCAGCTGCGCGACTCAGCCCTCGTCTGGCTCCGACTGATAGAACGGCGATATGGCGCAAAACCGATTTTATACACCTACTACAAATTCAAGACAGAATATCTCGGAACGCCCGAGTTCAGCAAATATCCCTATTGGATAGCCCATTATTATGTCGACACCCTGCGCTATGACGGCCCCTGGAAATTCTGGCAACACACCGACAGAGGCCGCCTCAAAGGCATCAAGGGATACGTCGACATCAACTGCTACAACGGCTCAATGTACGACCTCCAGCAACTGACGCTGAAATAAAAACAGAACACCTCCCCCTCCTCGCTTGCGAGAGAACACATCCCCCCTACACACCCCAGGTCTCGTTCAACAAAACAAAAAATCAACACCACATGAAAACCATAATAACAAAAACACTATTGAGCCTCTGTGCGCTTTTCGCGCTTAGCACACTCTCCTCCTGCGAAGACGACGACTGGATGACCCGTTCAGACCTGTCCGGCACATGGCGCATAGACCACGTAATTCCGTTAGACTATGGCCCCTGCCCTTATCGGCCAACCGACCGCCTTGTCTTCAATTACGATGGCCGCTTCGAGGCTTACGGTTCGAATAATTTCCGTGAAACAGGTTGCTGGGACGTCAGCCGTGATGTCATACAAATAGACTTCGATGACGATGGGCGCACAGACTTCCTTGCCACCATCCGTTCCTTCACCTCCAACCATTTGTGTCTTGATGTCAACGACCGTTACTACGAAAGTCGGTACACTCTGAATTTAAGCCGGTGGTAGTTGTAAGTAGTTACGCCCGAGAGCGCACTGAAATCAAAGAATAATGTTTTCAGCATATACAAAATAATTTAGACCATCCACAAATATAAATTGGGGCAGAAAGATTACGCCTTCTGTCTCATTTGTTATCACGATTCCCATTCGCTTTTTTAATAGAAAGGGCATTCTGAAAATTGTGTTCAGAATGCCCTATTTAATTTGCTTACGCTCCCCTTAGGTCTGTTCTCTTTAATCATTATTGTATTGTAGAAAAGTCCCGTCAATCCGCCCCCTAAGTCAGTCGGCGAACATCGTCCCAGATTCAACCGTGTCTGCTCCCAGAGGCGTTCGTCTCTGCTCCCAGATGCGACTGTGTCTGCTCCCTGGTGCATTCGTGTCTGCTCCCGTGTGCGTCTTTGGCTCGTTCCACGTTCGCTGACAAATACGGACAAAGAGGGAATGTGGTGTGGATGGGCGCGTGTGTGTTACATTTGAAATGTTTCCTGACTTCATCACTTTTTTGCCCCATTAGATTGCGTATGTTGAAAATCAGTGAGTTATGTAATCCAATCGGGTGGCTCAGGGTGACGCATTGACGAAGTCAGGAAAAGAATCCCATTCGTCAAAAGTGTGGCAAATCACAGTTTTGACGAATGGGAAACGGCGAAAAAGCAAAAATGAATAAAATGCACAGAAATGACACGTCCTCCATTATCCTCCCCAGCCGACAGACTCTTCCCCCTCTGCGTCAAAAAAACTTTGCAAAAGCCAACGGCGATACAGAAATAATCCGTAACTTCGCTCCCGATGGGCATAGCGTTTATGGTTTGTGACACGTCAGTGTTCAGCGCGATAAACGTTATAGAAGTCGTCTGAACTTTTATGAAATTCAAGATTTGCCTTTATTTTTGAGGCGTTTTGGGGTCTTGAAGAGGGAGTGTAGCGAGCTATACGACCGATGAAAGGTCAAAAAACGGCCAAAAAGAAAGGTGAAGATGGAATGTAGAAGAACTCAAACTCCAAATCAAATCTTCGTCAGAAAAGTTCAGACGACTTCATAGTCATTCGCTCATTATCTAACATTTTAACCCTCCTATTCGACCGCCGAATCATCGTGAGGCGAAAAACGAAAATGAAAATGAAGAAGTTGACATTACTGCTGTTTGCCTTAGCATGTGCTATGACGACATGGGCCAAAGGTATCGACACATTGGCTGTTGATCTCATCTATAAGGAATTATTGGCCAATCCTAAAGTGACAAAAACACCCGTGCGATACACTGGCGGATGGAAACAAGGCATAAGAGGCTTTGCCTGGCAGCAAGGGGAAGGCCGAGGCTGGACGGTAGGCACCCGTTTGGCACTGAGAAATGCGAAAAAAGCCGATTTCGACCGCTTCGCAAAGGTATTCAAAGACTATAACCAATATACCCATGTCAGCATTCACGATAATCGCTTTGACATGGGATTGGAACGTTGCAAGACGTTCTATGGTATGCACTGGGATGACGGTACGCTCTATTTCCTAAAGGCGAAAAAGCTTGGAAACGAGTTTTGCGTGCCTATCGACTGGATTAACCTTAGCTATTACAATGGAGGGGAATCGCATCCGGACTATTGGGGCAGCATCGATGCGCCGACCCGCAGATTGTTGGGCTTGAGCCATTTGTGGAGCAGCGTGAAGCGAAACTTTGTGTTTATGAATCGTGCGTCGGTCAATTGGGACAGCTTGTATGTGGCCATGATTCCGCAGATAAAGGCTACTACGACCGATGGCGAGGCCGTGCGCTTGCTGCAACGCATGGCGGCTACGCTCAATGACGGCCACACTTTTGTCTATAGCTACTATCCGCAGGATATGCGCTCCATGCCGTTTTCCACACGTTGGATTGACGGCAAGGTGTATGTTGACAAGGTGTATAGCTCCGCCTTTGCGAAGCAAGGTGTGCGCCGCGGACAGCAACTGGTGAGCATTGACGGCGAGGACGTCGAGGCTTATGCCAAGCGCGAAGTGATGCCTTATGTTTCGGCTTCGACCGAACAGTGGCGTATACACGAGACCTACGATGGCATGAACTTGACAAGTCGTTTCGCCACAAAGCCCATGACCGTGCAGTTGCGCGATGGCAAGAAACTGTTGAGTGTGACCTATGATTTCAAGGACGATGACTTTGACCTCTATGAAACCCAGCAACCGAGGTTGCTGACGTATGATGCGATGGAGCATGGCATTGGCTATTTGAAAATATCAAACTTCATGGACGGACGTTTGGTCCAGGAGTTCAATAGGGTTTACCCTGAAATCTTGAAAACGCGTGCGCTCATCATCGACATTCGCAATAATCCTGGTGGGAACTCCACCAACGGCGACTATATTGCCAAACACTTTTTTGCCGACACGCTTTTGACAGGTGCTTGGGAAAGCCGCCTATACATTCCGGCCTATGCCTCATGGAACTATCCGGAGAAGATCTATCGCAATGAGGGCACCACGTGGAGGCATAGCGAGCGAGACACGTTCCAGCTCTATCTCAAGCCTGTGGTGCTACTGGTCGACCGTGGCACATTCTCAGCAGCCGAAGATTTCATCTCCGTGATGCGTGCTACGGGTCATGTCACCCTGGTGGGCGAAAAGACTGGCGGCAGCACGGGAAATGGCGTAAGGGTTTCGATTATCCCGGGCGTTTGCGAAGCAAATATCTGCTCCAAACATGACTTTGCGGCCGACGGCTCAGACTTCGTGGGCTATGGCTTTACGCCTGACATTCCCGTCGCAGAAACCCACAACAGCTACTTCAAGGCCAAACGTGACAATGCATTGACAAAAGCCCTGCAATGGCTGAACAAAGGTAAGTTCTAACCACATGCGGCAAGGCGATACCCCATCATCTGTCCATTCACATGGCAGCGCAGCCTGAATGAACAGCAAAATCACACGTTCTCCACCTCGGTGGGGAACGTGTGATTTTTGGTGGCCATTAACGTTAAAAGACCGCGCGAAGCGCAAATATCCACGTGCGAAGCACGCCCGAAGCCCCCTAAAGTGCACAAGTCAAACATAGCATAAACTATTCCCGGAACATCACCGAACAGACGACATGTTCAGACGAAAATCACGCGTCAACCCGCCGCAAGGAAAGGAAAAATGTCACATATCCTTCGAATTATTGCCCGGTAAAACTTATTTAAGCAATAATTTGAAATATATTTATCGTAATGCAGACGCGCCACCTTGATTGATGGGCATGACGCGCATCGTGGTTGAAGGAAAGTTTGGTGGGTTCGCCCGAGAATGCGTTGCAGGCATAAAGCACACCTCGGCAGAGCTTCAACTTTGTTTGAATGCTTTGCCGAGGTGCGTTTGGCTGTTTTATGTAAATTTGGTGGTGTGTGTCGCTTGACGGTTGGGCTGACAACGGGAGGGGTGGGGAAGATGATTCGGCGTGGGCAGACATGCTGGGCGTTGGGGCGTTTTTCGCGCTTGGTCACAACTGCGATTTGGCGGCGTGCCACGCTTTCTGCCAGTCTGTGTCCAGCGAGAAGGGCGTGAGCTCGCTTCCTTCTTTGATGTACGACTGCGTTGTTTCGGTGTCGGGGTCGTTGAAGAGAGGGTTTGATAAAGACGCGTCCATAAAGAGATAAATCTTTTTTCTGCGTTCCTCATCGGAGAGTTTGTGGTCTTTCAGGATTTGCGTGAAAAAGAGGAAGATGAATTCAGACAGATAGTATGCCTGCGTGTTGAGAAATTCTTCTTTGACTTCCTTGCTGTTTTCAAAGGCTTTCTTTTTCAGGTAGACCAACGCCGTGCTTTTGAATTGTGCGATTTTTACCTGCGTGAAGCTCTTCGACGGCGAATTCACCGTTTTTGTTGCGTTCTCAAGAACCATGTTGTACACCTCTTGTGCTTTCAACGTGTTGGGCGCCAAGAGTAGGGCAAGGAGCGAGCTATAGAATAGAGGTCTGGTCTTTTTCATTTTCTAAGTTATGGTGAGTCTGGCCGGAGGGCCAGATGGTTTTTTTTGTGTGTTGAGGGGGTGCTCAAAATTATTTTATAGTATCCATGCAGGGGGGAAACCTGTCTGATATTGCCTTGTTGATATAAACTAATTCTGAACACCTACTTATCGGGGGGAGAGATTCTGAGATGATGGTCGATGCAGGCGGGGAGTTCCTCCGTGTGGTGCGTGACCATGATCAGCGTTCTTCTGGGGTTGGCCGCCATGTAGCGGTCTGTTATTTCTTTGGCTTTTTCACACCAGTGGCGGTCAAGGCCGTGGAATGGTTCGTCGAGTATCAGCAGTTGGGGGCTTTTGACGAATGCTCGTATCAGCAACACCAATCGCTGCTCGCCATGCGAGAGTTCCAAATAGCACTTCTCTGCGAGATGTGGCACGCCGAATGTTGCGAGCCATTGTTGGCAGACGATGGTTTCTGCGTTTGAGGGCGTTCGGTATATCCCGATGGTGTCGTGGAGGCCGCTTGCCAGAATGTGGATTACGGACAAATGCTTTTTATAGGTTGAGAAGATCTCGGGAGAGACGTATCCGATTTTTCTCTTTATGTCCCAAATGCTTTCGCCGCTTCCTCTCTTTCTCCCGAAGAGTTTGACGGGGAGGGCGTAGGCGATGGGGTTGTCGGCCAGCATGAGGGAGAGTAGGGTGGTCTTTCCTGCGCCGTTGGGACCTGTGACGGCCCAATGTTCTCCGCTTTTGATGTTGCAGGAGAAGTTTTTGAACACGGTGCGCGTTCCATAGGAGATGTTGATGTCGCTGAGACTGACGATTTCTTCTCCCGCTTCTGTTTCGGGGTAATCGCGTGTCGTTGGGGCGGGGATGGCTACCACTAGCTTTCCTCCGTCCTCGCTTTGTTTGCTTTCCTGTATCTCGGTTTCGCGCGTGCGTTCGCGCATCTGTTTGTCTTCAACGTGGATCACCCTGTTGATGAAGAAGGGGATTTCCAACGGGCGGCAAACCACCAGGATGAGCGTAATGAACTGGGAGAGTTGCTGAAGCACTGCTGTGAGGGCAGCACGGCTGTTGGGGTCTAAGCCGATGTAGGGGTTGTCGATCACCAATACTGAGGGGCAGGCTTGCAGGATGCGCATCAGCTGAAGGCGCCTCAGTTCGCCACTCGAAAGTTGGTTAACCTTTTTGTTGAGCAGAGGGGGGATGTTGAGCGCCTTTTCGATGTTGTCCATCGTTTGGGAGGAAAGGATGCGGGGCGCTTCGGCTGCATCGCGGCGACTTTTCTCCAGTATTTCGCAAACGGTTGGGAACGTCATGTCGTCACCGTGGTTCCAGCGCTGCTGATAGTAGGCGGGCGGGGTTGTTCCGTACACGTCGTTGAAGACGATGCTCCGAATGGCACCTTTCCCGATATGCCGCTCCCCAGTCTGTCCGTCGGGGAGGACGGTTTTGATGGGGATGGCTCCCGTTATGAGTCCAGTCAGTAGGGATTTGCCACCGCCGTTGGGGCCGCTGATGGCAACGGATTCGCCTGCCCGTAAAACGAAATTGACAGGGGATTGCAGCCGATGTGCCTCGTTTCTTGCAATGCCGTTTTTTATTTCAAGGATTTTCTGCATAGGGCTTCCATGAGTTTTTTTTGCGGCAGGGTCATTTTCCCTGTGTCGTTTTTTGCAGCGATGTTGTTTTTATAATCTCGCCACGACGCGTTCCTTCCTTTGACGTTTAGGGAATTTATGCTTTGCAGGAAATGGCAGTAGGCTGCTCCGAGCGCATCTGTGGCATCGAGGTAGGGCAGCATGTTTTCGTCTTTTATGCAGAAGACGCGCTTCAAAATCTGCGCCACTTGCTCCTTGCTTGCTCCGCCATTCCCGGTGATGGCCATTTTGATTTTCAGCGGGGCGTATTCATGGATTGGGAGGCCTTTGCTGATGGCTGCGGCTATGGCCACGCCTTGTGCACGCCCCAGTTTCAACATGCTTTGCACGTTTTTGCCAAAGAAGGGCGCTTCTATGGCAAGTTCATCGGGCTTGAAGGACTCGATGATTTCGCTTACGCGCTCGTATATCCTGCCCAACTTCACATAGACGTCCTTGCAATGGCGGAGGTCGATGACGCCCATGGCGAGCATTCTGGCTTTCGATCCGTTTGTTTCCAGCACGCCATAGCCCAGGACGTTTGTGCCGGGGTCAATTCCGAGGATGGTTCGTGTTTGTTGCAATGGCATGTCTTGTGTGTGTGAATGAGTTGGTGTTGAGATTGTTTTAATCTTCTTTGCGTCGGGGGAGTCGCGCGGGGGAAGGCCTATTTGGGAATGCTGCCTTTTCGCTTGAAGGGGGCGGTTCTTGACGTGGCCCGCCCTTTATTGTTGGTCCGACACAGCAGAAGTGTGATAAAGGCAAAAATACAAAATATTTTCTGATAAGTGGGTGTTCAGAATTAGTTTATATTGAATTGTCGTATTATTTTGTTCCTACAACTGT
>OKSW01000892.1_pt1 | contig 10728 bp, 10 predicted proteins | sample 1606351 | NCBI WGS metagenome assembly OKSW01 (sample SAMEA3879565, study PRJEB24766) | human gut metagenome | biome: human-associated habitat; feature: feces | place: USA | collected 1985/1987 | reverse complement strand
GGGTATGGCTGCTTCCAATATAGAATATGACTATTGCCATCAATTGGAAAAGATGCTTTGTAAGTATCATCCGAACTCAACTGTCACCCCCTTAAACATTGCATCTTGGGAGCGTAATCTATCATGCGATATTGACTCCCTAATTGGATCTTATTGCAAAAACAAAGATATCATTATTATACGTTTAGGTGAAAATGTACAAGATGTTACCACTTTTCCAGATGCAATTTCACGACTTGTGAAATATTGTCAGAGCAAAGCAAAGCGTGTTATTATTACCGGTTGTTTCTGGAAAAACGACAGTAAAGAACGGAGCATCATTCATGCCGCACGAACCAACGATCTTACTTACGTGCCACTCTATTGGATAGATAATCTATATAATGTCCGCCCACAAATAGGCGATACACTTTATGACATAAATAAGAAGCCATATGTAATCACTCAAGATTTTATCATAACGCATCCCAATGATGAAGGAATGCAAATGATTGCAGAGACTATTTGGGGAGTAATACGTTAATTTAACACACCCCTCTACATTTTATGTGATTCATGTTTCTTACAGAAAAAGCACTTCTTCTTTCTGCGAGAAACTTAGAATTTCAAACATACTTTTAACGATTATAATTATATGAAACACTTTAACAATATCCCTATAGTAACAATACTCTTGTTTTCTTATATCCTAACCTTATATTCAATAAAGACACACGCATCTGCTTTGACTTCCGAACACGAAATCTACAAGGGATTTATTAATCCACCACAAGAAGCAAAACCAAGAGTATGGTGGCATTGGATGGACGGTAATATTACGGAAGAAGGAATCTATAAAGACTTATTATGGATGAATAGGATCGGAATAGGAGGATTTCATCAATTTGACGCTTCCTTGTATACCAAACCGATTGTCAAAGAACGGCTTGTATACATGACTCCCAAATGGAAAAAAGCCTTCCGCTATGCCATCCATCTAGCAGACTCTTTAAATATGGAAGTCGGTATAGCCAGTGCTCCAGGATGGAGCTCAACGGGAGGTCCTTGGGTAAATCCTAAAAATGCTATGAAAAAACTAGTGTGGCGAACATTCACGGTAGAAGGTCAAAAAATGTTTTCCGGGAAACTACCAAGCCCATATACCACGACAGGGGAATTTCAAAATATCCCCATACGAAACATGAACAACTATACCGAATATTACGAAGATATTGCCACGATTGCCGTACGATTGCCAAGCGAAGAATTATCGTTAAATGAGTTAGATGCTGAAATAACTTCAAGTGGTGGTAATTTCTCACTACATAAACTTACAGACGGAGATTTTACAAATGCCGAGCTTCTACCGTTCAACCCATTTGATAAATATGGTTGGATAGAATATTCTTTTCCCAAACCGCAAACGATAAGAGCTTTATCTTTTGTCAGTGGCCGTTTGCGTACAGAATGGCGTTCAGAATCTCCTCAAACAGTAAATTTTCTACAATGTAGTGACAATGGGGTTGATTATCGGATGGTTTGCGGAATTCCGGATGGAGGTAATGCTCAGCAAACCATATCTATTCCGGAAACAACAGCACGTTATTTCCGGGTACTTGTTCCTAATCCTACAAACAATGCTCCGGGTACTCAAATACCAGAATTTGTATTACACCCGACTGTAAAGATAAATCACACAGAAGAGAAAGCGGGGTTTTCTTCTCCGCACGACCTGATGAACTATCCAACACCGGAAACAAATACTCCCATTGATAAAAAAAATGTTATTATATTAACGAACAAGCTCGACTCGAACGGCATTTTAAAATGGAATGTCCCAGAAGGGAAGTGGCGCATTTACCGTTTCGGCTATTCACTTACAGGTAAACGCAATCATCCTGCCCCAGCCGAGGCTACCGGTTTAGAAGTGGATAAACTTGATCCGGAAAGTTGGCTTTCATATTTTCGCACTTATATGGATATGTATAAAGAAGCTGCCGGCGGTTTTATGGGAAAACGCGGAATCCAATATATTATAACGGATAGTTACGAAGCGCATTGGCAGACTTGGACCCCATCGTTACCTAGCTTCTTTAAGCATAAATATGGATATGATTTATTACCTTGGTTGCCTGTTTTAACCGGCGAAATCATAGAAAACACAAGTGAAAGCGAGTGTTTTCTTCGCGATTGGCGCCTGGCTATCGCAGAATTGTATCGTAAAAATTATGACCGCATAAATTCTATTGTAAAAGAATATGGTTTAAAAGGACGATATACAGAAGCTCACGAAAACGGAAGAGTATATGTAGGTGATGGAATGGAAATAAAAAGAACGGCAACATTCCCCATGGCAGCACTTTGGATGCCTAATTCCGGTGCCTGTTCATCACAACAGATGGGACAAGCGGATATTAGAGAAAGCGCTTCAGTCGCCCATATCTATGGACAAAACATTGTAGCAGCTGAATTTGGCTCTGCTATAGCCCACCATGCATATGCATGTTGTCCAGAAAACATTAAGCCTATCGCAGATAAAGCTTTAGCAAACGGATTAAATCGTTTTGTTATTCATGAGACATCGCACCAGCCTGTGGATGATAAAATACCGGGACTTGGATTAATACAATACGGGCAATGGTTTAACCGCCATGAAACTTGGGCTGAACAAGCAAAAGTATGGATAGATTATCTTGCGCGCAGTAGTTATATGCTTCAACAAGGTAATAATGTGGCAGACATTTTATACTATTACGGAGAAGATAATTGTATTACAGGTTTATATGCACATACTCTTCCGGACATACCTGCAGGATATGAATACGACTTTATTGACCCATATGGATTTGTGCATGATATCAAGATGGACAAGAAGTGCTTGTTAGCTCCTTCCGGACGAAAATATTCTATTTTAATATTAGGAGAGAATACCAAAGTAATGTCACTCAAAGTATTGAAAAAAATAGCATCTTTGGTAGAAGAAGGTGTTGCTGTTTTAGGCAGAGAACCTATTTTTCGCGGAAGCAATTTGGATAATGCTGATGAATTTAAAGCGTTAGTAACTTCCATCTGGCATACCAACCGAAAAAACGTCTATACCGATACTCCTATAGAAGAAATCCTGGAATCAACAGGTGTGCAACCGGACTTTATATACCGCAATAATAAACATATAACTTTAAAATACAGACACCGCTTGCTTGATCATGGTCATATTTATTGGGTCAGTAATCCTTCTGATAAAGAGTTATATACGGAAGTTTCTTTTCGGGTATCTGGATTGAAACCTGAAATTTGGCATCCTGAAACCGGACTTTCAGAGGATGTTTCTTATGAGATGAAGGACGGACGGACTATTGTTAAATTCTCAATGGTACAAAATGATGCTGTATTCGTTGTATTTATAAAACCCACTAAACGTATAAAACAAGAGATTCCTTTACCTCACAAAAAAGAATTAACTACAATTGATTCTAACTGGACTGTAAAATTTCAACCTAAAATAGGAAATTCCGAATCTCTTTTAATGGATAGTTTAGTTTCCTTCACCGACTACTCATCTCCTTCCATCCGATACTTCTCTGGAACTGCTACTTATACTAACTCTTTTATTATCAAACCGGAGAATTATAAAAAATCGGATAAGCTATTACTTGATATGGGATCAGTTAAAAATATTGCAGAGGTTTATGTGAATGGAAAAATATGCGGCACATTTTGGAAAGCTCCTTTTATTGTTGATATAACCGCTGCAATCAATCCTGGAGAAAATACTCTGGAAATAAAAGTCACCAACCTTTGGAGAAATGGACTAATAGGTGATCAACAAAAAGGTGTAACTCCCCAATATTATACATCCTACCATTTTTTCAAATCTGATTCGGCATTACTACCTTCTGGATTATTAGGGCCTATAAGATTAATAAAATATTGACACATCTCATTCTTTAAGAAAGTATCTGAAAATGAAGTGACCCCTAAAAGTTAGACAAAAAATTTTAGGAGTCACTTCATTTTCAGATACCCTCTTCTCAATTATATAATATTGCAAACAGTATCTATAATTCGAGTTATTACAGATGAGTTTTTTGTTCAGCCAAATAGCTAATCCGGCTTCTTACTTTAAACTCTCGCAAATTTCCGTATTTGCCCTCTTCAATTTCTGTTCATCCAGTTTTATTACTTTGCGGTCGTATGTCATCAATCCGTTCACTTCGATCTCAACATCTGTAGTCTGTGTATAAACAGCAGCCGAGAATCCGCGTGCAATCATATCCTTCAGCATATTAGCATACTTCAGATACTCATCAGTAGCTTCTTTGGAAGTACTAAACTGAACATACCCCCAATTACGATTCGGCTCCCAAAGATGCTCCTTCAGCACTAAACCAATTCCTCCATACTCTCCGAGTACAGTTGCACGCTGTGCGTCATATAAATTACTTTCTCCCTGGTACCAAATTACTCCTTTAATCGTGAACTGTGTAATCGGATGAATCATCGCATTGTATAGCAATGTAGGCTCATCTTTTGGTCGGGCTATGTCTTTAGGATCTTTAGTCAGTGCCGATAAAGATATTTCCGGAAATTTTTCCATATGGTATAATGATTACCTCCACTGGCAGGATTCACTAAACGGGAAGGATCATATTGCTTTGTCCATTCTGCTATTTCAAGGGTTTTAAACTGCCCCCAAGCCTCATTGAAAGGTACCCATGTGCCAATACAAGGATAAGAGTAAAGGCAGTCGATAATTTCTTTCCATTCTTTACGATAAATAGCCTCTGATTCAGCAGACCGTTTGAATTCTGTTCCCTCAAAATACTTCCGATTCTGCCACTCGGGATTCTTATCGCCACTCGGCATATCCTGCCACACAATAACCCCTAAACGATCACAATGCGTATACCAACGGGCAGGTTCTACTTTTATATGTTTGCGAATCATATTATATCCAAAATCTTTTGTCTTTTGAATATCATATACTAAGGCCTCATCCGAAGGTGCCGTATACAAGCCATCCGGCCACCAGCCCTGATCTAAAAGACCAAATTGAAACAAGTCCTTATTATTCAATTGTAGACGTACAATTCCATTTTTATCGCGTTTCGTTGAATATTTACGCATGGCAGTATAGCTCTTAACCTTATCGATCAACTTATTTTCCATATCATATAAAAACGGAGAATCCGGTGACCACCACTTTACATCAGACGGCATAGCAATTTCAACCGGAATACCATTTACGGAACTTCCTACAGCCACCAACTGCTTTCCTTCTAATACCTTCACCTCCAATTTATCTGAAAGCATCTGATGATCTGTCATAACCTCTACTGTCAACTTATTCCTGTCAATATCAGGAGTCGTTTTGATATTGCCAATCGACCGGATTGGCACAGGTTCTAGCCAAACTGTTTGCCAAATACCACTGACAGGAGTATACCAGATACCTCCCGGCTTACTAACCTGTTTTCCTCAGGGGGTAAAATTGATGTTGATAGTCAGATAATTACACATTTGGTATCATTTTAGTATCACATCCCAATATTTCAATTCATCTACATTACCAACCATAGGTTAATAAATGTAGGATAGACTCACTTGTTTATAGTACAAAGATAATTCATTATGAGAATAAATCTATGTCTTTATTGGATTTTATTTCTTTTTATTCATAGCTCTCCTTTCAGCTCAATTTTTATATGGACTATGAATCTCAGAATATGTGTTTCGAGAAACTTCTAACATACTACAACTCCATCTCAGGAAATGGTAATATCCCAATTCCAGGTACATATAAACGCTTTAAATTATTATAGATATATTGTTTTGCTTCTTGACGAACTGTTGCATCACAAACGAGATGTTCATTTACAAACTGTGATAGCTCATCACATAATAAATTATAGTAGAAATGACATTCAGGTGTATACGCTCTGAACTCAAAATCGTTCATTTCTTTGACCATTTGTTTTACTATTTCAATGCTACTTTTTGTTGTTTTTAATATAATCATAATTAACGTCTTTATATCCAACTTATAATCATTGACAAACAAAAGAGCTTTTTGCAGAAAAAATTGCTGTTTCTATATGATTGAAACTTCATTGTTGAACAATCTCCCAATCTTCTGCAAACACGTCACTGATAGACGGAATCCATGAATCAGCACGACCAGTATTCTCGTTGTAGATAAGGCATTGGCTTGTATAGTTAATGAAACCCTTGCCTTTCAGAATAAGGTCCTTTGCCGATTGAGGAAGTGACTGCATCTTCGGAACAATATCGCTTTCGATGTGTGCCGGGACTTGCTTGATGACCCACAATCCCTTTCCATTCCAACCTTTTCTACGAATAGCAAGACCAAATTTCAACGCTTCGATTGCAACTCCGAAAGACATCTGGTTAAACGGAGCATTAGGAGCACCATCAAGACATCCAATACGACATTCAAGTGTTTTCACGTAATTACCCATCACTACTTGCTGTAAGCGTAACAAAAATTTTTGGTAGTTGTCTGTTACCACTTCATCCATCTTTCCAGAATCAATGAAAGCAACAAGTTTATCCAACCTGTCATACAAGTCTTTCATTTCAATATGCAAACGGTCAAGAAAGGTGTCTGCACACTTGTATGATTTCTCAAACGCTTTGGCAGGCGACCAACTTTCGTAACCATCTTCGTATTTAACACGATAACCTTTCTCGGTTTCTTTATGGTTTTCAATGTCCTTACCATAGGGGTTTCTACCCGTTTCTTGAACGAAGTCGCCCAATGTCATAGGCTCGGCTTCAATCTGTTTTGTTTCAATGTACTTTTTCATATTTTTATTTGAAAACGTTTAAAAATGCCTTAATTGTCTGGCGCATATCATACACGCACTGTGGGACCACATTATTTTCTGGAAGGCTATCAGCAAGTATCATATCACGCACCATAGTTGCTGACACACCATCTTCACAAGTGTTTCTGGCAAGTAAAGATAGAGACACGTTATTCCTTAAAAGAAATCCTGGAAACCAAGATGTGATGGTCTCAAATCCATCAGAGTAATAGATGGTGAAATCAGACTGGTTGATTTTGCTAACAATAAACGAATAAAGATAAAAACCCCAATCGTGACTGTTGTCAGATTCATCAGAAAGGTCAGCAAGCTCAACAATCTTCGTTTTTTCGTGAAGAGAATGGTCTTTAATCGCCTTTTCAACAAGCTGTTTTCGGATAGTCCAAGGTATCGGATTCCGTTTTGAGAGTTTATCTATTGATCCAATAATAACTAAAACTTGCTCATTCTCGTCACAAGCCTTCTTTATCAGCTGTAGGTGTCCATTATGTATAGGCTGGAATCGAGCCAATATTACTCCTGTTTTCATAACTACTCAAATAAGCTGATGGTTATTTCTTATTAATCATACTTCTCACTATGATTGCAATTGCATGTACAAGCAATGAAATTGCAATAATGGCAAAATGAACAGCAACTCCTCCCCAAAGAGGTGAAGTTACCCACCACCATGACCAATTGATTACATTGCACAACTTTAATGTGATAAACACAATTGCCAGCAATCCTAAGAATCCGATTCCATTACCGGATGTTTTTGTTTGACTACTCATAATAATGCTTTTAGACGGACAATAAGAAGAAAAGCCGTATCTTTGCGGTTAAAACTGATTGAAATGAATCCGTTGATAACGGCTTTCCTTCAGATGTTTACTATAAATAGTTGTAATACAAACATTAACGCCAACTTTACAACCAACGTAAATGTTAATGTTAACTACGACATCAATCTGGACTTGACATTAGCAGTGTCAATTACTGCCAGTTTCGCGGTTTGTATTGCAAGCTACTTTATAGGCAAATGGATTGTCCGTAGATTTAACAATTGATTTATTTTTATCTTCCTCCATGCAGTAGTTGGCTGCATGGTTGTATTTTTGCAGTGCATACGAGAATCGAACTCGTGATCTCTACAGTGACAGTGTAGTGTTCTAACCACTGAACTAATGCACTATAATGTCATATCTCTTTTGATTCAACTTTACGAATAGCCGCTGTCATTTTGATTTCACAACCATATTAGCCCTATGGTTGTTATCTTTGGGGAGTAATTGCAACTCCCCATTACTTTGTTTACGTTTTCGATAATAATATTCTTTATTATAAGCTCTTAGATAGTCACGCCTATCTTGGTAAGTTCTTAGAGTGCCCTCTTCTTTTTGTTTGTAATAACGTTTTTTAGCACCTTCTCTATTCTTTTTTTTACGTAACTCGTCTCTTTTTCTCTTCTCATCTAAGATTTCTTTCTGGTGAGATAAAGAATAAAGCAATATACTAATCTTTGTATTCACAATACGTTGGTTCCGCTTTTTGACATATTGTGCTACTTGACCACTATTTACTTTATTACGGTAATACATCGCATTTCGGTATTTGTGACTATGATAAAAAGCATTGTTTTTTCTTTTTATTTCTTCTTTATGCTTTTGATAGTATTGTCTGGCATATTCTTTTAGCCTTTCTTTATGCTTCTGATAATATGCTCTATAGTATTCTTTCAATTTATTGGATACTGTCATATAAATCAATTTAAAATCGTGGAAAATTAATTGCATCCCATTTGAGGCCCATGCAGGAATCGAACCTGCGATCATGGTTTTGCAGACCATTGCCTTACCACTTGGCTAATGAACCAGAGAGCTGGAAGTTTCACAACTTCACAGCTTTGCGGAAAGAAAAATAAGCTAATCCAATAACAATCTTTTTAACCTTAAATGCGCTCTTAGATGGATTTGAACCACCGACCTGATGATTAACAGTCATCTGCTCTACCACTAAGCTATAAGAGCAAATGATGTCTTTATCTCCCTAACCGACCCATCCCCTTTCGGCGATGGTGGAGGAATCGAACACTCCCGTAAAGACATCTAACATACCGATTCTACCAACAGCTCGGTATCACACTCCCGGACCAACGATTCCGAACAGGGCTTAGTTTACTTGCATATTGACTTGTCTCAGCATAACCTGCATGTTCGTTCCCTTGTACTTCGGGCTTGTTGTACTCGGTAATGGAGTCGAACCATTCTTTTCTGCTCGAAAGGCAGATGTCCTTTCCGATAGACGAACCGAGCAAACAGCCGGATTTTTCACCGGCTTTTGGCTAAAAAGTTTTAACTTTGCAGCCGTAATGGAAATTTATTTGCTGTTGCTTGTCCTCCTTGTACGAGAAATTCGCGCTCTCGTAAAGGAAATCAAAAGACGATAAGCCGTCCGTAGGACGTAAAAACAACAATTGAGCTTTCTTGCCATTTGGAATGTGAAATACGATCGGTTCACAGGCATTCAAGCATTTTACATAATTTCCATCCAGAGGAATAAAGGGGGTGCAAAACATTTTTCCAAGATGTTTCTTAACAACCCATGCAGCCATCCCAGCGACACCAAAGTTGGAAACTGCATGGATCGTACCCCTCCTCTTTCCAATTTACTTACGGGCTTTAATTCGTCATCTTCAGAAATTCTGGAGTTACCCCATACAGCGGCGTTTTTCCGTCCCATTTGTCTATAAACTGTTTGTATAGAATTTCTTTAGTTAACCCTTTCGATGTGATAAGAGCCTGTTCGGTTTTTAATCTTTCCAGTTCGTTTTGCTTTTTCTGTTCCTCGATTTTCTGATCAATAACGGAAATATTAGTGTTGACCTCGTTTCTATTATCAATCTTTTCCCGGACTCTCTTACTAAACTCTAATTGAGCAGAAAACGATTTTAAATCTAACCCTCGTTCTTTAAACTCCGCCCTAACAATATCCTCTAGCTGCTTTTCAAAAGCTAAAGAGCCACCATCGGCCATAAGCGTATCTGTTTTATACTTCCGGCTTTCTTCTTTAATTAGGTCGTAAATACGCGGTTCCAAAATGTTATCCTCCAAGGACCTCATAAAGCCATCGCCATTACCTATATGCTTATTATCGAAAACAACATCAATCGCTTTGTCTTTAATTACTCTATATGAGTATAAAGGAGTAGCCTCAAATTCCGTATTGTCAGCAGCTTTCAGAGTAACTGCTCTCTGGAAACCTCCTCGCTGTTCAAACAACGGTACCTGGAACAACTCTGTCCCCCATTCCCATGTAGAAACCTTTCCGGACACAATCTTAAAATCATTTTTACCTTTTTTACCGTAATTCTCCATAAGGACACCGGCGTAGTTAGGAGCAACACGCTCACAAGATGAAAAAATCACTGTTGCCATAAGAGCAACCAACATAAACTTAATCTTCGTTTTCATGTTTTTTGATAATTAATTTAATGATGTTAATAAATGGATAGCAAACCCCAAAACATATAGCAATTCCCAACCAAGCGTCAACATGATTGAATACTCTATTGCCAATGAATAAGACCGCTATCATAAAAAAGAATTGTTCTATATACTTTTTCATCGCATATTAAGTTTGGTATATTTCAAAGAACTCTTATTGACTAATGTCATTGTGCCGCAAACAGGAGCCGAACCTGCACCGTCCTTTCGGACGAATGGATTTTAAGTCCATCGTGTCTACCAATTCCACCATTGCGGCATCATCTTATCAAGACTTAAAGAACAAAGAAAAAATCCGGATAAAGAATGAGTTTCGGGTTTTCATCTTCTCCAACTCTTTATTGTCTTTTCTCAATTTCTTAATGTCTGCCTTATTGGAAGACACGTGTGTTTTAGCTCTCGTATTCAACTCCACT
>OKSW01000891.1_pt1 | contig 10729 bp, 8 predicted proteins | sample 1606351 | NCBI WGS metagenome assembly OKSW01 (sample SAMEA3879565, study PRJEB24766) | human gut metagenome | biome: human-associated habitat; feature: feces | place: USA | collected 1985/1987 | reverse complement strand
CCATCACGTGGAAATATCTGCGGCAGCTTCAGGAGCGGACGGCGGCGCTGGGGACCCAGCTTCTGCTGCCCCCGGAACTGGCGACGGAGCTGTTGAAAAAGCGCCCCGGAAAGGATGGTGCCCGACAGATCCGCCGCCTTGTGCAGACCGAGGTGGAGGGGCCGCTGGCGAGCTACCTGCTGCGCTGCGGGAAGAAACCCGCACGGGTCAAGCCAAAACTGGAGGACGGAAAGCTGGTTTTTTGACGCTCAGGGGCGCGGTGAAGGCGTGGTTATCTGAAATGAAGCTGAGAAAACGCCTGTTTTATTAGAACAAATATGCGAATATTCCCCGATTTCTGGCGGAAATCGAAAAATCCCTGAGAAAAAGATTGATTTTTTCCCTTGCGGGTAGTATACTGTCTCTACATGGAGTAAAAGGGCAGTAAAGTGGAGCGAAAGGGAGGTGAGCGCCGTGATCGGGAAATATCCTGCGAAGCTGGACGAAAAGAGCCGCCTGTTCGTGCCGTCCAAGCTGCGCGACGAACTGGGAAGCACCTTCTATGTAACACTGGGCCTCGACCACTGCCTGTCCGTCTACACGGAAGCAGGCTGGAAGGCCATTGTCGATAAATATAACGCGCTGCCGATCGTACAGGCCCGAAAAATGCGCTTTCTGTTTGCCAACGCCGCCAAATGCGAGCCCGACAAGCAGGGCCGCTTCCTCATCCCGACGGAGCTTCGCCAGTATGCGGGCATCCAGCAGGAGGTCACCTTCATCGGACAGGGCGGCCACGCGGAGATCTGGGACAGCGCAGCCTATGACGAGCTGGAGCAGCAGACGCTGACGCCTGAAAATCTGGCGGCTGTGATGGAGGAACTTGGTTTCTGATGGAATTCGCACATCGATCTGTGCTTTTGCACGAGTGCATAGACGCGCTGGCCATCAAGCCCGACGGGATCTATCTCGACGGGACGCTCGGCGGGGCAGGCCATTCGCTGGAGATTTGCAAGCGGCTCACGACCGGCCGCCTGATCGGTGTCGACCGCGACACCGTGGCGCTGGAGGCCGCAAAGAAGCGGCTGGAGGCGCATCTTGAGAAGGTCACGCTGGTACACAGCAATTTTTCCGAGCTCCGTGCGATCCTGGACTCGCTGGATATTGCGTGTGTGGACGGGATGCTTTTTGACCTCGGCGTTTCATCGCCGCAGCTCGACGATGGCGAACGCGGCTTTTCCTACATGGCCGACGCGCCGCTCGACATGCGCATGAATGAACGCGGCGGAATGACGGCCGCCGACGTGGTGAACCGCTACGACGAAGAAGCGCTGGCGCGACTGTTCTACCTCTACGGCGAAATGAAAAACAGCCGCAGTCTGGCTTCGGCCATTGTCAAGAAACGCCAAACCGAGACCATCAACACCGTTGAGCAACTCATCAATGTGGTCAAACCGCTCATGGGGCGCGAAAGGGTGAAGAAGGACATGGCAAAGGTGTTTCAGGCGCTACGCATCGAGGTGAACCACGAGATGGACGCGCTGCAGGAAATGCTGGAAGCGGCACTGCGCGTGTTACGCCCCGGCGGACGCCTAACGGTGCTCACCTACCACTCGCTCGAAGACCGCATGGTCAAAAACTTCATGCGGGCGGGAAACATCGAGGGGAAGGTGGAACAGGATTTCTTTGGCAACCGCTTGAGCCCCATGCGCCCTGTCAACAACAAGGTGATTGTGCCGACGGCAGAGGAACAGGAGAGAAACCCCCGCAGCCGCAGTGCAAAGCTCCGCATTGCCGAAAAGGTGTGACGCGCGAAATGGTGCACCAACGCCGCTTCAATCCAATACAGGCACCTACTTACCATTACTATAAAATCAAAGTAGTAGACACGAACAGATGAAGAAAGACGAATCGAACAACAATTCCCGTGGGGAGGCTTTCAACGAGATGCTGAGACGCGCCATGAATGGCAGCGGACAGGAAAATGCCGAGAGCTCGCCTGCCAACGAGCAAACGGACGATAAACCGGCTTTCGCCGAGCCGATTTACAGGGCTGACGAAACAGACGAGGCCGACGAGCCGCTGCCGCCCAAGGGTAAGAAAGCGAAACACGGCAAAGAAGATGAGGCCAGAGACGAGGCCGCAGGGAGGAAAGAAGAGAAGAAGCGGAAGAAGGAAGACAAGAAAGAACGCGCACGCCGCGCCTTCCGGCATTTCGCCGACGAAGACGAGGATTTCGACATATCGCTGCGCAGTCTGCTCGGTGGCGACATCTTCGGCAGCAAGCGCTTTCGGCGCCAGATTGGCTATTTCATCCTGCTTTGCGTTTTGGCCATCATCTACATCAGCAACCGCTATGCCTTCCAGCGCGAGGAAATCCGCCGCGAAGACCTCAGCAAGCAGCTCAACGACCGCAAATTTAAGGCGCTCACCATCTCCAGCGAACTGACGGAATATTCCATGCGCAGCAGTGTGGAAGAGAACCTGAGCGACACCACGTTGCGCACGTCAACGAAATCTTCCTATTATCTGCCTGTCGACAGCGTTGAAGAGGATTAAAACATAAGCAATAATCAAAAATAATCAAACTTTAGAGGTAAAAAGACATGAACTTTCAAAGCAAAAAAACCATGCCACGCTATTTTCTCGTGGTGCTCATGCTGACGCTCGCTGGCGTTTCAGCCGTATGTAAATCTGTATATATCATGACGGTCGAACGCGAACGCTGGATGACTATGGGGAAAATACCAGTTAAACTCGGCCGCCCGCTCTATGCCAAGCGCGGGAACATTTTGGCGGCCAACGGCGAAATCCTGGCGGCCTCACTGCCAGAATATGAATTGCGCCTCGACTATATGTCGTCGGAGAAAGACACGGCCATCCGCCGCAGAGACCAATATCGCCGCGACACGGCGCTCTACAACAACATCAACGCCATCTGCGAGGGGATGCACCGGATTTTCCCAGACATCATCCCCGAAAAGCTCAAGGCGCACTTGCTTGAAGGACGCAAGAAGAAGAGCAAATATTGGCCGGTGTACGTGAAAGAAGTGACGACACTGCCTTTGAAGAAACGCGAAAACCGCATCATCTCTTATATCGACTATACGGAGGTGAAGAAATTGCCGCTCTTCAAATATACGTCGAGCCTCAACCCCATCAAAATCGACATGCGCACGCGGCCCTACGGCGACCTGGCAAACTGCACCGTCGGCAAATTCAAAGACACGCCGCGCTATGGTTTGGAACTCTCGTTTGATTCTGTGCTCAGAGGACGCGACGGCGAATACCACTACCAGAAGGTGATGAACCGCGGTCTGCCCATCATCGACCGCCCCGTGGAGGACGGATGCGACGTGCAGACAACGCTCGATGTCAACATGCAGCAGATTGTTGAGCGGGCATTGGAAGAGAAACTCTCTGAAATCGATGCCATTTCGGGCGTTTGCATCCTCATGGAGGTGGCAACGGGCGACATCAAGGCGATGTCGAGCCTCTCACGCCACAAAGACGGCACCTATCACGAAGACCGCGCCTTGGCCGTGACGGACCTCTACGAACCAGGCTCTGTGTTCAAGCCGCAGTCGTTCCTCGTTGGGTTTGACGACGGACTGATTAAAATCACCGACCAGGTGGACATCGCTGGCGGCATCTACAACTTCGGAAACCGCAAGATGAAGGACCACAACTGGCGCTCAGGAGGCTACGGTGTCCTGACGGCTGAAGACATCATCGGCAAATCCTCCAACGTGGGCGTCAGTGTGCTCGTCAACCGCGCCTACCACGACAACCCGCGTAAGTTTGTCGACGGCCTGTACCGCATCGGCTCGGCCGAAGACCTCAAAATCCCCATTCCGGGATATATGAAACCGCGCATCCGCCGCCCAGGCGAAGGCGCCTATTGGTCGGCCACCACACTGCCCTGGATGAGCATTGGATATGAAACGCAAATCACGCCGATCAACACGCTCAACTTCTACAACGGCATTGCCAACAACGGACGCATGGTGCGCCCGCGCATCGTCAAGGCCATCTTGAGAAACGGCGAAGTGGTGAAGGAATTTCCCGTGGAGGTGCTCCGCGAACACATGGCGAAGGATGAGGCTGTGCGCGACGTGCAGAAATGTCTGCGCAACGTGACAACGGTCGGCGTGGGCAAGCCCGCGGCTTCCAAACTCTTCCCCGTGGCCGGAAAAACAGGTACGGCACAGATTTGGACGGGAGGAGGGAAAACCTCAGAATATTTCATTACCTTTGCGGGATACTTCCCGTATGACAAACCGCTCTATTCCTGCATCGTCTGCATCCGCAAACCGGCGCCGGCCTCGGGCGGTGGCATGTGTGGCCCAGTGTTCCGCAAAGTGGCCGAGTCGGTCATGGCACGCAACCACGTGAACGACTACACCGCGGCCCGCGACACGACACACGAACACTCAACAGTGTGTCTCAACGGCAATATGACGGTGACGACGCGCCTCTTTGACATGGTGGGACTGCCAACCAACGGGGAGTTTGCCAACAACGGACAAACGGTTTGGGGCAGCGTACACCGCGTGGACAACAAAATGGAATATACTCGGACAACGGAGCAGACCGACGTGATGCCTGACGTGGTGGGATACGGACTGCGCGATGCCGTCTGCCGTCTTGAAGCGCTCGGACTGCGCGTGAAATGCAAGGGCATGGGGCGCGTGAAACTGCAAAGCCTGGCTGCGGGACATGCCATCAAACACGGAGAAACTGTGACGCTGACGCTCGACACGGAGCATAAGCAAACGGTTGCCCGACACACCCAGCCTGCTCCAGCGGCGCAGCCGGCACAACCTTCGGAACCGACCCACGAGGAGAATGCCACGGCGGAAAAGAAACCGGAAAAAAAACCGGAGGCCAAGCCGGAAAGGAAATCTGAAAAGAAACCTGCCGCCGCCGAAAAACGCAAGGAAAAACCGCAGCCAAGCAAAAAGCCAACGGCGGAAAAGCCCAAGGCCACGGCTGCAAAAGACAAGAAAAAGAAAGCTTGAACCGCGGAGGAAGCCTGCGACCTAAGGAATGGTCTGGCAGCCGATGCCGGTTCAAGTCAAACACATAGAGAAATACCACATGATATTATCAGACGTATTAAAGAAAGTGAAACCGCTGGAAGTTGGCGGTTCGCTTGAAGAGAACATCTCAGGCGTGAACATGGATTCCCGCCTGGTAAAGCCGGGCGACTTATTTGTTGCCGTCAAAGGCACGCAGGCCGACGGCCATGCCTTCATCGGCAAAGCGCTTGAAAACGGTGCCAAAGCGATTTTGGTGAGTGAGCCCATCCCAGCGGAGCGTCCAGAAGGCGTCACCTTCGTTCGCGTGGCCGACACGGAAGACGCTGTCGGGAAAGTGGCCACCCAGTTTTATGGCGACCCGAGCAGCCACCTGACGCTCGTCGGCGTGACTGGCACCAACGGAAAGACCACCATCGCGACGCTACTCTACGACATGTTCCGCAAATTCGGCTACAAATGCGGCCTCTGCTCCACTGTCTGCAACTACATCGACGGCGAAGCTGTCCCGACGGAACACACCACGCCCGACCCCATCACTCTCAACCGCCTGCTCGGCGAAATGGTGGCAGCTGGATGCACCTATGCTTTCATGGAATGTAGCTCGCATGCCATCCATCAGAAGCGCATCGGCGGCTTGAAGTTCAAAGGGGCGCTCTTCACCAATTTGACGCGCGACCACCTTGACTATCACAAGACGTTTGAAAACTACCGCGATGCCAAGAAAGCGTTCTTCGACAACCTCAGCGCCGACGCCTTTGCCATCACCAATGCCGACGACAAAAACGGCATGGTTATGGTGCAGAACACGGCCGCAACGGTGAAGACGTATTCCACCAGAACGGCAGCCGACTTCAAGGGACGCATTCTTGAAGAGAGCATCGAAGGCATGTTGCTTAACATCGACGGACAGGAAGTGAGCGTACGCTTCGTGGGACGCTTCAACGTGTCAAACCTTCTGGCGGTCTATGGGGCGGCCATCTGCCTCGGACACGAGCCAACGGAGGTGTTGCGCGTGCTCTCCGAACTGCATCCTGTCAACGGCCGCTTTGAGGCCATCCGCTCGCCAAAGGGCTTCAGCGCAGTCATCGACTATGCCCACACGCCCGATGCCCTGGCCAACGTGTTGTCGGCCATCAACGACATTGTCAAAGGAAATGGGCAGGTCATCACCGTCTGCGGAGCGGGCGGCAACCGCGACAAGGGAAAACGGCCGCTCATGGCACGCGAAGCGGCCAACGGCAGTGACCGCGTGATCATCACGAGCGACAACCCGCGCTTCGAAGAACCTCAAGACATCATCAACGACATGCTGGCGGCACTCGACGAGGAACAGAAAAAGAAGGTGATCAGCATCGTTGACCGACGCGAAGCCATCCGCGCCGCCGCCATGATGGCGCAGAAGGGCGACGTGATTCTCGTGGCTGGAAAGGGACATGAACCTTACCAAGACGTGAAAGGCGTGAAACACCATTTCGACGACCACGAAGAAGTGCGTGCCGCCTTCGGCATTGAATAACGACAGAGCGACGGCGTAAGCATAAGCATAAGCCCCATTTAGTAATGGTACCACTACTTACCATTGTAAACCAACCGAATAATGTTATACTATTTCTTTCGATTCCTGGAACAATTCGGCGTTCCGGGTTCAAATCTTTGGTCGTACGTATCCTTCCGCGCCCTGCTGGCGCTGATGATAGCCCTCGTGGTGTCGGCCTGGTTCGGTGAATACTTCATCAAATGGATGAAGCGCCACCACATCAGTGAAACCCAACGCGACGCCTCTGTCGACCCGTTTGGCGTTCAGAAAATCAACGTGCCGTCGATGGGCGGCATCATCATCATCGTGTCGGTGCTCGTTCCCTGCCTGCTTTTGGGACGTCTGCGCAACATCTACATGATTCTCATGCTCGTCACGACCGTGTGGCTGGGACTTTTGGGATTCCTCGACGACTACATCAAGATTTTCAAGAAGAACAAGGACGGACTGGCCGGACGATTCAAAATTCTCGGACAGGTCACTCTCGGTCTGCTCGTTGGCCTCGTGCTGTATTTCAGCCCCGACGCCGTTGTGCGCGAAAACGTTGAGGTGCAATACCAAAGCGGCGCACGCACGGAAGTGGTCCACAAGAGCCAGGCCGTGAAGTCAACGCAGACCACCATTCCCTTCGTGAAGGGCAACAACCTCGACTACACGGAAATCATGTCGTTCTGCGGAAAATATAAGACGCAGGCAGGCTGGATTCTCTTCGTCCTCGTGACCATCTTTGTCATCACGGCCGTGAGCAACGGCGCCAACCTCAACGACGGCATGGACGGCATGGCGGCGGGAAACTCGGCCATCATCTGCATCGCCTTGGGCATTCTGGCCTACGTGTCGAGCCACATCGACTTTGCCAGCTACCTGAACATCATGTACATCCCTGGCTCGCAAGAACTCGTGATTTACATCTGCGCTATGGTCGGTGCGCTCATCGGTTTCCTGTGGTATAACGCCTATCCCGCCCAGATTTTCATGGGCGACACGGGCTCGCTGACCATCGGCGGCGTCATCGCCGTTTTGGCCATCATCATTCATAAGGAACTCCTCATTCCGATTCTCTGCGGCGTTTTCCTCGTCGAGAGCCTCAGCGTGATTCTGCAAGTGGAATATTTCAAATCCGGCAAGCGCAAGGGCCTGCGCCGCCGCATCTTCAAGCGCACGCCAATCCACGATAATTTCCGCGTACTTCCCAGCCAGCTCGACCCCACCTGCTCCTACGTGTTCAAAAACTGGCCGCACGGTGCCTGGCACGAGTCGAAAATCACCATCCGCTTCTGGATTGTGACCATCCTGCTGGCTGCCGCCACCATCATCACGCTCAAAATCAGATAACTCAATAAAACGATGAGAACAGTTATACTTGGCGCCGCTGAAAGCGGTGTCGGTGCCGCCATTCTGGCACAAAAGGAAGGCCACGACGTGTTTGTTTCCGACATGGGACACATCAAAGACCACTATAAAGAAGAACTCACACGCAGAAACATACAATGGGAAGAGGGACACCACACGCCCGAACTCATCCTTTCGGCCAGCCAGGTCATCAAAAGCCCTGGCATTCCGGAAGACGCGCCGATGATTCTCAAACTGAAAGAGAAGAACATCCCAGTCATCAGTGAGATTGAATTTGCCGCACGCTATACGAAGGCACACATGGTGTGTATCACAGGCAGCAACGGCAAGACAACCACGACATCGCTCATCTATCACATCCTCAAGAAGGCGGGCTACGATGTCGGACTGGCAGGAAACATCGGCCACAGCCTGGCGCTGCAAGTGGCTGAAACGCCCCACGAATGGTATGTCATCGAACTCTCTTCTTTCCAGCTCGACGACATGTTTGACTTCCGCGCAAACGTGGCCGTGTTACTCAACATCACGCCCGACCACCTCGACCGCTATGGTTTCTGCATGCAAAACTACGTCGACGCGAAAATGCGTATCATACGCAACCAGCAGGCCGACGACGCCTTTATCTATTGGACGGGCGACGAACACGTGCCGACGGAATTGAAGAAATACGACCTCAAAAGCCGCGTGCTTCCCTTTGCCGATCAACCGCAGGCGGGGGCTGAAGGATGTGCCGATGGCGACACGTTCCGCATCACGAGTCCCGTGGCGTTTGAAATGCCGATGGCCGAACTCTCACTGCCTGGTAAGCACAACTTGAGAAACTGTCTGGCCGCTGCCATGGCGGCGCTCGCCGCTGGCGCTCCTGCCAGCAAGGTGCGCGAAGGACTGGCCGACTTCCCGGGCGTTGAACACCGCTTGGAATACGTTTGCGAGGTCAACGGCGTGAGATATGTCAACGACTCGAAGGCCACCAACGTCGATGCCTGCAACTGCGCCCTCGAGAGCATGCGCACGCCTGTTGTGCTCATCATCGGCGGAAAGGACAAGGGCAACGACTACGCGGAAATCATGCCTTACGTGAAGCAGAAATGCCGCGCTTTGGTTTATCTCGGCGCCGACAATGCCAAACTGCATGCGAATTTCGACCACCTCGGTCTTCCCGTGGCCGACACGCACAATATGGCCGACTGCGTGAAAGCCTGCGCGCAAATGGCCCAGGCGGGCGACACGGTGCTCCTCAGCCCCTGTTGCGCCAGCTTCGACCTCTTCCACAATATGGAAGACAGAGGCGAGCAGTTTAAGGCACGTGTCAGAGAAATGAAAGCTTAGTAATGGTAAGTAGGCTGAACCTTTTTACCCATTACTTAATGAGCCGCCATCAGGCAGCATGCGCTTCCATTTCCAACGAGCAAGTGCTCTGATTTATTATTACATCTGAAACACAACAAGAAGCCATGTCACTATCATCCAAGCGCCTGTTTCAAGGCGACCTGGTCATCTGGGCCATTTATTTTTGGCTCTGCATGATTTCCCTCATAGAGGTCTACAGCGCAGGAAGTTCCTTGAGCTATAAGAGCGGCGACTTCATGGCCCCGCTCTTCAAGCAAGCCATCTTCCTGGGCATCGGAACCGCCGTTGTCTGGGTGATTCACTCCATTCCCTGCCGATTCTTTAAGCTCGGGGTTGTCCTCTATCCCATCAGCATCTTCCTTCTCATTCTGACGCTCATCATCGGCGCAAAGGAGAACGACGGCGCACGATGGCTCAATTTCGGTATCAAGTTCCAGCCTTCTGAAATCGCCAAGGGCGCTTTGGTCCTCTTCGTGGCGCTCATCCTCTCCTTCGGACAGACGGAGAAAGGGGCCGACAAAAGGGCCATGAAAATCATCCTCTTCGCCACCTGCCTCACCTGCGCCCTCATCGTCACGGAAAACCTTTCCACGGCGGCCCTGCTCTTCGCCACCGTCTTCGTCATGATGTTCATCGGGCGCGTCCCCACGAAACAGTTGGGAAAAATCGTCGGCGTGTGTCTGCTCGGCGTTGTCCTGCTCGCGACCATCGTGACGATTTTTCCCAAAGAGAAACTGAACGAAAGCAAGTTGCTCCATCGCGCCTCAACCTGGGTTGACCGCGTGAAAGACCACACGTCGGACAAGGAAACCATGTCCGACACCATATTCCTACGCGACTACGCACAAGAGGCACGGGCGAAAATCGCCATCGCCTCGAGCAACATGATTGGAAAGATGCCTGGAAACTCGGAGCAACGCGACCATCTGGCGCAGGCTTACTCCGACTTCATCTACGCCATCATCATTGAGGAAATGGGCGTGTTAGGTGCCGTCTTCGTTGCCTTCCTCTATATCATCCTCCTCTTCCGAGCGGGACGAATCGCCAGTATGTGCGAACGAAACTTCCCCGCCTACCTCACGATGGGACTGGCCATCTTGCTGGTCATACAGGCAATGGTGAACATGCTCGTGGCCGTCGGACTAATCCCCATCACGGGACAACCATTGCCGCTCATCAGCCGCGGTGGAACGTCCACCATCATCAATAGTGTCTACTTCGGCATGATTCTCAGCGTGAGCCGATATGCACGTAAGAATCTTGACGGACAGAAGATTGAAAAACTGCCAGCGTCTGAAGACCCGCAAGACAAGGAATTTCAGAGCAGCGAGGGGATGGAGTAAAGGAACACCAGATGATAGCGCCCCTGAAAGGTAGGGCGTTCAAAATTGAAATATTAAGTTGGTGAAGATTATACGGAAAAAGCCTTGTCTGCGGCCCTGCGCGGGCTGAAAGCCCAACAAGTCCAGAG
>OKSW01000890.1_pt1 | contig 10733 bp, 6 predicted proteins | sample 1606351 | NCBI WGS metagenome assembly OKSW01 (sample SAMEA3879565, study PRJEB24766) | human gut metagenome | biome: human-associated habitat; feature: feces | place: USA | collected 1985/1987 | reverse complement strand
CCGGCCGGGTCCGGGTATTTGCGACAGCAAATACGTGGAGGACGAAAAGGCCGCGCGGAGCGTCAGGGTTTGGGACAGAGTCCCAATGAAAAACACAAGGTTAGGGGGATTGAGATAAGCGGGCTATGCCGCTGTCCGGCTATGAACTGGTCCGCCCGGAACTAACTTGCAAGGAAAGTGCTCTCCTGTGTTTCCATTGACTATTGACGTTTGAAAACGCAAAGGTAGAGGCCGATCCGCTGCTCGTCAAGACATAACTGCGGATACGCCTGTAAATTTTGGAACCAATGAGCATCCCCATAAAGCCGCAAAAATCCTTATAATCTATTGAGACATTGATCGTTACGCTGACTTTAACTCACTATCCAATATGCTCACTCCCATAAAAAATCAGGGTGATGAGCATATTTGCATTTTACCCTAAACTCATATAATCAATTGTATATCAATTTATTATATAGTTACCCACAGGCTTCTTCGGATGCTCATTGGTTCAGAATGGTAGGGATAGCGGGCTCCGGCGAGTATAGATCCAGACACACACTGTGGCAGTTTTAGAAAAAAAACAAAATGTTTTCAAAATGTTTTCAAAATGTTTTCAAAATGTTTTCAAAATGTTTTCAAAATGTTTCATTTTTTATTAGGGATATCAACACTTTATTGATAAATTCGCAAAATGACCGAGACAAATCTCAGTACCACAAACCTGTAAAACAAGAAAAACCAACTGAAACGAAATGAAATACCGCAGCGTCATCATAGCCATCGCTACAGCATTGTCAATATCGGCATTGACCCGGATAGAATCAGCGGCGCAGACAGTAATTGCCGGCAGCATGTTCGGCCGCACATCATATCGGCTGAAGGCTGAAGTGGCAGACTCTACCAACAATGAGCCTATCGGTTTCGCCTCCATCTACATGAGGCACATCAAAGATACCGTCATAACGAATTTTTCATTGACAGGCCCCGACGGCAAATGCGAGATAAATGACGTAACCAGAGGAGATTACGATATTTTCGTGGAGTTCATGGGCTACAGCAAATTCCACAGGCAGCTCTATATAAGCAAAGACATTGACCTCGGCAAGATTCTGCTGAAGCCGGACCTTGAGGCTCTGAAAGCGGCGAGAGTTTCTGCCAATGTGAATGCCATGGAAATCCGTAAGGATACCATAATATATAATGCGGCGGCGTTCAGGACCATGCCTACCGACAAGTTGAAGGACCTGCTCAAGCAGATGCCGGGCGTCGAGGTGGACGGGAGCGGAAACGTGAAGGTGAACGGAAAAACCGTCTCACAGATCACTCTGAACGGAAAGACGTTCTTCCTGGGCGACAAGACTGCAGCGCTGAACAACCTGCCGGCATCCGTTGTGAACAAGGTGAAAGTGGTGGACAAGGAGTCCGAGACGGCAGAATTCACCGGCATCAAGGATGACAAGAAGAAGACAGTGATGGATGTGGAACTGAAGGACGAATACAAGAAAGGCGTGTTCGGAAACATCAGTGCAGGGGCAGGAACGAGCATACCGGGAAAGCAGCGGGAGGAGTACAAGGAATACAAGAAGTTCCTGTTCAACACCGGTGCGTTCATGTCTGCCTACGGCAAAAAGGACCAGCTCACGATATTGGGCAGCGGTCTCAACATTGTAGGTGCGAATGACGGAGTAATCGTAACAAGCGGCAACGAGGAATACGGCAAGAAACTGGAAGGAGGCGGGATGCACACGACTTGGCGCGGCGGAGCGAACCTGAACACGGACAGGATAAAGAAAATGGAAACCAGCGTGTCAGCTACTTTCACGTCCGACCAGGTGAACAAACGGAGCAGGACTGACCGCATCACCTACCTCGACGAGGGAAACCTGGAGGACAATGACACAAAGACATTGACCGGAGACGTGCAGAAGTTCTCGGCCGTCATGGAAATCAAGAACAAGAGCAAGAAGAAATACAATTTCAAGTTCACGCCGGCATTTACCTACAATGACTACTCCGACCACGGTAACGGCATGACTGAGAACACGTTGGACGGAGTGTCACAGAGCAGGAACATATCTTCATCAGCCGAGAAGGAAAGGACATTGTTCACGAAAGGCGACGTGACTTTCGGCGTAAAGGACATCGGGAAGAAAGGGCGTTCCGTGACGGTTTCAGGCTCATATGCTTACGGCAGCCTGGACGGGAACTCCAGCGAAAGCACTAACACCACGTATCTGGACGGAAGCACGGTTTCGAGGGACCTGCTGTATGACAATGAGGGCACACGGTACTCATACGGCGGCAGTTTCAAATATGTGGAGCCTATCGTAAAGCATTGGGCAGCAGAGGCTTTCGTATCCAGCTACTACAAGGTACAGACAAGCACGTCCGATGCATTCAACGCGGCGGACAACAGCAGCAACGAGTATTATTCCTCACTTAGCGAGAACTACTACATCACGAACTACGGCAGGCTTCTGGTCCAGTACAACAACAAGTCCACCAACCTTCAGGCCGGCGGTTTCGTGAGAGTCATAAACAATGAGAACCACGGCCGGTCCTACGGACTGGACACACATACGGGAAAGGGAGAATGGGCCACTGCATGGTCTCCTTTCCTGAAACTGACCACGACCATAAAGGGCAATTTCATCCTCCTGAAGTACGACATGAATTCGGAAAGGCCGACTCCTTCCAGCATAACCCCTGCTGCCAGGATACTGAATCCGCTGAGGATTTCTGCCGGAAACATCTATCTGAAGCCGTCGTTCACGCACGATTTCTACCTTACTGCAGACGGAGATTTCGAAAGATGGAATTACTACATCTATATGGACGGAGAATACAGCAAGGATGCGAAATCAAATGCCTCATGGTTCGACAAGAACAGCGTAAGGTACAGCATACCAGTCAATTCCAGAAAAGGCGGCGGAAGCATCCAGGGATATTACAATGCCTATATAAACCTGACCAAGAACAAGAAGCTTGCGCTAAGCACCACCCTTTCATTCAATTACTCCATTTCGACTACCCGACATTCATGAAAGCATTCTGGGGAGACAATGCTTCCGGAGACTTGTTCTACTCCGGGAAAAGCGGTTTCAAGGAAAGCACTATGACAGGGGTGGAGGCCAACGGCGAAATAGGACTGAGATGCAGACCCATTGACAATCTCACCATATCGCTTATCAGCCGGACCACCCTGGACCGCTCGAAGTACTCGCTCGACCAGAACGCGAATATGAACGTCTGGGAGTTCGGGCAGTACGGTACCGTCGCATGGAACACGCCTATCGGCATCGACATGATGACAAGACTAATCTGGACTTCCAGAAGAGGATATGCCAAGGGTTACAATGACGACACCTGGGACTGGTCCCTGATATTGTCCAAGAGCGTCAAGTCATTCAATTTCGCACTTGAGGTGCAGGACATTCTCGACAATGACAAGTCCATGTCGCACACTTTCAGGGAAAACTACGTCCAGGATTCCTATACCAATGTCATGGGCAGGAACATCCTGCTTCGCGTGACATGGAATTTCGGCAAGATGAACTCGTCCCGCAGCCGTGCCGCGAGGAACGCCATGTGGAAACTTTCTTATTGACAAGTCTTCCGTGCGAAAGCCTGAGAATGAGAAGTTGAAATACTGAGCAATAATTGCTATATTTGGCGTTCTATAAACAAAGAGAAAGAATTCTATGGAAAAAGTGATATTGACAGGCGACAGGCCTACAGGTAAACTGCATCTTGGACATTATGTGGGATCATTGAAACGCAGAGTGGAGTTGCAGAACGCGGGAGACTACGACAAGATGTTCGTGTTCATCGCTGACGCCCAGGCACTTACAGACAATTACGACAATCCCGAGAAGGTACGCCAGAACATCATCGAGGTAGCGCTCGACTATCTTTCATGCGGAATCGACCCTGCAAAGTGCACATTGTTCATACAGTCGATGATTCCGGAACTTACCGAACTGACTTTCTATTACCTGAATCTCGTGACGGTATCCAGACTTCAGAGAAATCCTACGGTAAAGTCTGAAATTCAGATGAGGGAGTTCGAGAACTCTCTTCCTGCAGGATTCCTCTGCTACCCTGTAAGCCAGGCTGCCGACATCACCGCATTCAAGGGAACCATCGTTCCTGCCGGTGAAGATCAGGAGCCGATGCTGGAGCAGACCCGTGAAATCGTCCGCAAATTCAACAGCATCTACGGAGACGTGCTCGTAGAACCGGAGATTCTGCTTCCACAGAATTGCGTATGTATGAGACTTCCGGGCACTGACGGCAAGGCGAAGATGAGCAAATCGCTCGGCAACTGCATCTACCTCAGCGACGACGCTGCCACAGTATGGAAGAAAGTGAAGAAAATGTCAAACGGCGAACCTCGTATGAGCCAGGACGAACCGGGCCATCTTGAGGGCAATGCCGTATTTACCTATATGGATGCATTCAGCACAGCGGAGGACTTCGCGGAATTCTGGCCGGAGTTCAAGAGCCTGGACGAGCTGAAGGAACAGTATGTGAAAGGCGGTATCGGTGACGGCACCTGCAAGAAATTCCTCAACAGCGTGCTCAACAAGCACCTCGACCCGATCCGCGCACGTCGCCACGAGTTCGAGCAGGACATTCCTGAGGTGTTCAACATCCTGAAACGCGGCACGGAAAAAGCCCGCGAAACAGCAGCACAGACATTGTCAGAAGTACGTAATGCCATGCGCATCAACTACTTCGACGATGCAGCGCTCATCGCTGAGCAGGCTAAGAAATACGAGAAATAATTTATTCGTAATCGTCATATCCCGGCGGATCGTCCGGGAGTTCGGCATTGAAATCGATCTCACCCCACATGGCGTCGATGGTGCGGCGGTCCTTCTTGGTCGGACGGCCGGTGCCACGGTCACGCTTTACGAAGAATGTCTCCACAGGAGCCTTGAGTTTGTCAAGTTCCTCCTGTGGAGTTTGATTTTCAGCATATTGCGGAACAAGCTGAGCCCCGACACGGTTCTCAATCAGTCCCTGAACTTTCCATTTGTAATATACAGCAGCCTTACGGACAGTTATCACATCCCCGACCTTCACATCACGGGACGGCTTCGCATCGGCATCATTGACCTTCACACGATTGCCCTTGCAGGCTTCAGCCGCTTCACTGCGCGTCTTGAATACCCTTATTGCCCATAAGAACTTGTCAATACGTACTGACTCCATGATTACTTATACTTAATTTAGTCTGCCCGGATTCTTACGGAGAAACTCCTCGATGGACGCCACCTTCTCATCATCATCCGGAAGTTTTTCCTCAGCCTCCGGGTCTATATACTTGTCTTCCTCATCATAAGGCTCGATGGTCACCTCGAAAAGCCTCGTGTCCCTGTCATCCGGAACCAGGTAGAAATCAGTCACATCCGCAGGCACCAGAACCAGTTCACCGGCCTTGAAGTCATATCTGGCCGCACCGGTCTTCTCATCCTGGATCTGAACGGAAGCCGCCCCGCCAAGACACACATAGACCGTGAACGCATCTGTCGTACCCGTATCAATATGAACCGGATCCTTAAGGTCAATGCTGGTGACGCTGAATTCCCTCAATGCAGCCACGCGGTCCGTGATTTTGCCCGCTGCTGCATCAGGATTTGCCACTGAACGCACATTGGCATCGAACGCTTTCGCAGAATGTTTTCCTGCAGGGATATAAAGGTCGCCGTCATACTTGCCCAAGTCAATGAAATCCAACGTCGCCTCGAGCGCAAGTTCCTCAACCTGAGTCAGTTCACCGAAACCGTAGATTCTGAAATCAAGGTCTGACGACTCAGTTATTTCCAATATGGAAACACCTCCCTGAGCAGCATGAGAGAGGCAAGGAGTCACCAGGAACACGTCTCCCTTATGCGGAGTCACTACATTGAGCACCTCTTCCAGCGTCCCGTTGTGGCATCTGTCATACAGTTCCGCTGCGGAGACCTCCCTCTTGAAGCCCATATAGACCTTGGAACCGGGCTCAGCATCAGCGACATACCAGAGTTTCATCTTGCCGAGCGTATCATAGCGCTGGGATGCGGTCTCGTCTGTCGGGCACACGGTCAGAGGCATTTTCCCGTCAATGCGGAGCCACTTGACCATAAGCGGAAACTGCCTTCCGTAAAAAGAATAGCAGTTCTCCCCCACCAGTTCCTCAAGATAAGTTTCAAGCACCTCACTAAGAGTGCTTTCCGCCAACCATCCACCGGTCACTTCAGAATCGGTCTTGCCGATATCGGCAATTCCGGTCGTCTCAGTTCCCCACGCAGTTTCCTCGACCACAGGATTGAACTTCAACGGATATAATTTCTTCTTTTTCTGTTCCATAATCATAATCCGGCGCCATCTTGTACGCCCATCCTGCAAAGTTAACTAAATTCCGTCAATGACAGCAGTCAGCTGACTTGCAAGCGAGGTATTGTAACCGGTAGAAATATACACCACGCGGCCGAAACTGTCGCACATCGCGATGACAGGAAGCGTCCTGGAAGCAGTATGACAGCCTTCGCACAGCATTTCACGGATTTCCCATTCCGGGTCAATGCCATAATGCCAGTCCTTATTGACATTCAGCTTAGCCACTGCCGCCTCATTCTGTCCGAGAACCACCACAGGGCGTCCCCATTCCTTGAGTTTTCCGGCGACAGCCTGCATTTCCCTGATCGCATGGTTGCTCGGCTCATCACCCGCACCAAGCACGGCTAAAAGGAAATATCCCCTGCCTGTGGTACTGAGCAGCGACACCTTGTCCGCAGCCTTGTCCTCAGATACCGGAATATAGAATGCTTCCGGATTCATTGCGCCCAAAACGCTGATTTCCTCTGCAGAATGACGCATAACCAGCTGGACATCAGTAGTCTGATCCTTAAGGACATTGAAAGTCACCATCCTCGCAAGAACCTTTCCGCTGGCCATACGTGTTCCGCTCGTCAGCACATAATTCCCCTCATCCAGCTGGAACGGCTTGCTGAAACTCTTCGCTGAAGCGTCCGCCCCCAGTTCAGTCGCGTCTCCGCCTTCGAAATCGAGAAGCACCCGCCTGCCGTTCTTCAGAATCTTGGACAATGTGAAGTGACGGTAGTATTCCGGATTCTCCGGCATTCCAGCCTCCGGTTTATAACACATTGTCATCCAGCCTTTTTCAGAGACTGCTCCCACCTGATTTCCGGCGCCCATGACGATATCGTTCCATTCTCCACCTGTGAAATACTGCGCCTTTCCGGTCATCTGGTCGATTCTTGCCGGAATACCGAATGTCCTCAGAGCTGCCACAGTGAATATATCACGGGAACGCCTGTCACATTTCCTCAGGCTGAGAACACCGGCAGGAGTCGCCTGCAGACGCTTGGAGTTCAGGCTGTCAGCTATTTCGAGGTTCTCTTTCGCCCAATTGATTACAGATGCCGTCTTCTCAGCATCCGTCATATCAGGAGCAATCTGCGTCAGAACTTCCCTTATCTGCCTGCGGTACGGCTGTATGAATTCGCCTGCCACACGCGGGCACAACACATATTTATAGAACAGTTCTGCATCAGGATAGTCCTCCGCGGAGAAGTCCACAGACTCCAGAGCATCTTCCAGAACATCCGATTTCGTATCACGCAGGTCTTTTCGGGTAAGTGTAGCCAGCATCGGCAGAGCAGTCTCCACCTTGCCGCCTTCATAGGCCTCAGCAATGAATTTCTGAACCTCGCGCCAGTTGCCCTTGGCGTCAATGAGCTGCCGGCAGGCCTTGTCCGCATTCTCCCGAGACAATTCCGGAAGACCGAGACGCTCCTCAGCATTGTCCGATGTCGTGAATGTAGATGTATATGCGTGACGGATAGAGTCTTCCGCAGCAAGTCTCACCTTGTTTGCCTCGACAGCCTCAGCGGTCGCATGAGCTGGGATATTGCCAAGAGCAGGAGGGTTTATGTCGCACACGATTTCGAGAGCATCTCCGACCTTATGGCTCAGAACGATGTCCTTACGGCATTCAGGACCGTCGCCTTCGAGTTTTGCATAACCGAAATTGCCGTCACTATATGCCCACACCATCATATCTCCAAGTCCGGTGTGAAGCGATGCCTTCCCATCCTTGTCCGCAGCCAATGTAACAGCAGGGAACACTTCTCCGTAATTGTATATGCAGAAATCCACCTTTGCTCCGCTGACAGCATTTCCGTCAATGTCTTTTACGGTAACGACATTGTCACGTGTCTTCACGTAGTTTCCTATCACATTGATTTCAGTGAAGTTAGGAGTGCGACGGATAACATCTTCCTGTCCGTTGTAGTCTCCGAACACGCGGGTGTGCATAAGCATTGCCCGGGAAGCGGGCTCGTTGAACCAGGCCATATTCAGTTCCGGCTCAGGCTCGCAGGCTCCGAGGAATGACCATTTCCCGTCAGTCCAGACTTCCACCCAGGCGTGGTTGTCGTCAGTATGCGCCCATCTCGGGGTATAGACCTGACGTGCAGGGATTCCCATGGTACGCATCGCCGCCACCGTGAATGTGGATTCTTCGCCACAGCGCCCTTCTCCGCTCAGGATGGTAGCCATCGGGGATGAAGTCCTTCCGTCAGACGGCGTATAGGTCGCCTTTTCGTGACACCAATGGTTTATTTCAAGCGCTGCATCGTGCATCGAGAGGCCCGCAACACGGGTTTTGAGCGTATCGTAATATACCTTTCTGAAATCATCCAGGCGCTCGTTGTTCACTCGTACCGGAAGTACGAAATGTCTGAACAGCTGGTCAGGCACGTCCTTGCCCCACGGCATCTCCCGTCTTGCCTGCAATGACATTTTCACATTTTCCCTGAAGAATTCTTCGCTGTAATCGCCCTGGTCCGCGATATCCATATACCGGTACAGGAATTCCATCGATTCCTTCTCCCCGATATGATTTCCGCAGGATGCAACAAAAAAGGCTGTGGCAATGCTCAATGTCAATGCCACAAGCCTTGAATACATGTTTCTCATAATGCTGTCTGTACTTGTGGTTTCCCGCAAAGATAGCATTTTTTCCGCCTCGCAAAACGGATAATTTTCATTATCTTTGCGGGCTTTATCCGCAGTGGCATATGCGGACCTAATCTGCAATTGACGAGGAAATGAAACGGACAGCTGTCATCAGAACGGGTATCTCATTGATACCTATCATAATACTGATCATATTATTGGCATTGAACATCAGCTTTTTCGGGAGCGATGCGATTCTTGGCGCGAGCCAGGTCTCACTGCTGTTCTCCGCAGGCATCTGCGTGTGGCTTGCGATGTGGCTTTTCAAGAAGCCGTGGCAGGATTTCGAGGATGCGATACGGAGCAATATCGGTGACGTCACGACCGCGATTGTGATATTGTTTCTGATCGGAGGCATATCGGGAACCTGGACCATGAGCGGAACTGTGCCGTCAATGATATATTATGGTGTGAAAATCATCTCCCCGAAGATATTCCTGCTGACCGCCTGCGTTATCTGCGCGTTCATCTCCGTGATGATAGGCAGTTCGTGGACCACCATCGCCACCATCGGCATTGCGCTCATGGGAATTGGCAGAGCGCAAGGCTTCGCCGACGGTTGGGTGGCAGGAGCGATAATCTCCGGCGCTTACTTCGGCGACAAGATCGACACGATCGAGGGCCGCGCCTTCACGAGTCTGGATAACGCCATGAAGATCGCCGTCGAGGGCGTACTCAACGGCATCCTCCGCCCGGACGATACCGAGCAGAACGCCGATCAGGCCGGTGATATCAGCACGGCCCTGAACATGATCGCCAAGGTCACAAAGCTCAAGCGCGCCGTCTTCAAGAACGACCCCGCCAAGAGCATCTACGCCGCGGCGGACTCCAACCGCTCCTTCCCGGATGACTGCGTGGTCTATTACCCGCAGGGCAGCTACACGTGGCTTGCCGAGCTCAAGGACGACGGCACATGGCAGGGCTACAAGACCGGCTTCTGGCACGGCGACCACATCGCCGCGTTCACGGACACGGTCGTCGCACCCACCTGCACGGAGCAGGGCTATACGCACCACGTCTGCACGGTGAAGGGCTGCACCTATGCCCCCGTGGACGACACTTATGTCGCCGCCACCGACCACACCTGGGTCAAGACGCAGACGAACCCGCCCACCTGTACCGAGCAGGGCACGGCGTTTTATAAATGCTCGGCCTGCGGCGCGACCCGCACCGAGAAGATCGCCGCGCTCGGCCATGACCTGAGCCGCTGCGATCTCCGGCCGGCTGCCACCTGCACGCAGCCCGGCCGCGCCGTCGGCACGTGTGCGCGCTGCGGCGTGCAGATCGACGAGGTCATCCCCGCCAAGGGGCATGACTACAGCTATGCTGAGACCAGTGTCGCGCCCACCTGCACCGAGCCCGGCCACTACAAGGGCACCTGCCCGACCTGCGGCAAGGACTATGACGATGTTGTTCCCGCCCTCGGCCATGACTGGGGCGAGTGGGTCACGTCGATCGAGCCGACCGTCTCGACCGTCGGCTACCGCTATCATGTCTGCAACCGCGGCGGCTGCGGCTACCGCGAAGGGGAGGACATCCCGAAGCTGCACACCCACACGTGGGATGCCGGTGTCGTGACGCAAAAGCCCACTGCGGCCGAGCCCGGCGTCAGGACCTATACCTGCACCGTCTGCGGCCAGACCAAGACCGAGGTCATCCCCGCCACCGGCCCGCACACCCACGTCTGGGGCGAGGGCACCGTGACCGTCGCGCCGACGGAG
>OKSW01000888.1_pt1 | contig 10768 bp, 8 predicted proteins | sample 1606351 | NCBI WGS metagenome assembly OKSW01 (sample SAMEA3879565, study PRJEB24766) | human gut metagenome | biome: human-associated habitat; feature: feces | place: USA | collected 1985/1987 | reverse complement strand
CGGCTGCCTCGTTCAGCGTGCCGGCCGACGTGCTGGAGTTCGCCGGGGAGATGAAGTTGCGCGACCTCAACCTGCGATCCAACCTTGCGTCGTGCAGAGTCATAGAGATGACACTTCAGCCTCACACAGCGAAGATTCTTAAGGTAGAGGGTGAGCGGATTGAACCTGTCCTCTATGAGGCGGAGTGGGGCTATTGTCCGGACTTTACCGCAATACGCGGGACGGGCGTGAAGTACATCCCTGTCGAGGGGGCTTCCGGACGCGCCGTGGCGACGAACCTCGGAGACTCCCCGACGAATTATCTCGAATGGACAGATGTCTTCAGCCTCAAGGGCGGGAAATACAGAATCTCCGTTCGGTTTTCATCGCCGGAAGCGGTTGATTTTGATTTGGTTGTGAACGGAAAGGCGCATCACGTATCGGTTGCCGCGACGGATTCCGCATTCGTGGAGATTCCGTTCGATGTGGAGTTCCTCAAGGGGGAGAATGATGTTCGCATATCAGGCGTGACATCATCGAAGGTGGCCTTGGACTGCCTGAAGGTTTCTCACACCTCTGAGAAAAATTGAAAATGAAAAGATTGTTTGTTTGCCCGGCAGTGATTCTGCTGGCCCTGACGGTTTGCTGCAGGCCTGCGGCAGTGGAGGATAACGGTGAGAGGACTGCTGTGATGACTGCCCGCAAGATACTTACGCTGGCGGACGAGGTGACTTTGACGTTCAAGGTTCTTGACGGCAAATATTCCCAAGCATCGGTTCTTGAGGATGTGGCATTCACTGCCAAGGCTTATCCTAAGGCACTTGCGGCATACGAGAATGAAAATGGCGCGTCCGTCGTGATGATGCCGGAAGATTGCTACAGCATAGGGACGGTAGTGGTCAGGAAAATGGAGACTTCCGGAGAGATAGTTGTCCGCATTGACCAGAAAAAGCTGCGCAAACTGTCTTCCGCAAAGGCTTTTCTCCTTCCTCTAAAACTCGAATCGAACAACCCAGAGATGAAGTTACGGGACTATACCTATGTAGTCGTTCCGGCCTTGGGCGGTTCGGATGAATGTGTGAGGGCTGTGCTTCCATCGGCCGATGGATATGCCGACATCTACTATTCCGATGCTAAGGACAACACCGACTGCATTGTCTATTTTCCTGGAGGCGGATTCGCCAATCATACTCCCGGCTGTATAAGCCAGATTGTCGATTACTGCAAAGGAAAGGGTATTACTCTTGCGATTGTCATGTACCGCTTGCCGAACCGCGACCGCCGGAGGACAATGACCGACTGTGAGAACGCCATCGAAATGATGCTTACGGGAAAGGCCATGCTCGGCGGATATTCGAAGCTCGGGGTGATGGGCGAGTCTGCGGGAGGCTATCTGGCTGCACTCATGTCGGCTATGCATCCAAAGAAAATAGATTTTCAGATTGACTGCTACCCAGTCATATCAATGGATCCGGGCAAGACGCACACCGGTTCGATGACAATGTTTCTCGGAACAGCGTCTCCTTCGCAGGAACTGATTGACACATATTCAGTTGAAAAGCGCGTGACTTCGGCCACACCTCCGGCGTACGTCGCATATTCTCTCGATGATGATGTCGTGAAGCCGAACGAAAATAGCCACGCATATTGCGAGGCTCTGAGGAAAGCAGGCGTTCCCGTCAAGGAGATACCGCATGAGACAGGTGGTCATCATTGGGGCCAATGGCAGGATTTTCCGGCTTCGATGTTCGAGTGGATTGCATCGTTTCATGCAGAGTAATTGCTGCGTATATATTACATAGATTTGCTTCAAATGAAAATTAGACACATCCTATTTTGCGCGACGGCCCTATTCTCCGCATTTCTCTATTCTGCTAATGGCAATGTGATTTCAATGACGACGGATGGCGACCATCGTTCCTCCGCTAAGATTACGGAGTTCAGGCCAGGAGAGTTGTGGAAAGATACTGATGGCGTGGCAATAAACGCGCATGGGGGCGGTTGTCGTTGGTCGGCTTGCTGGTAGTCGGCTTGCTGCCGGTCGTCTGGTTCTTGACAGACTGGGTCGTCTTTACGATTTGTTTGCCGATTTTGTCTCCGAGGCTTTTGAGACCGTCTTTAAATGACTGGGCTTCAGTACTTGGCATGCTCACGAGAAATGCCGTGCATAGGATAAGAATGTTTCTGGTTTTCATTTGTAATGATTATCGATCTTCTAAGTTTACCAACGAATCCCCAAATCTACGAAAAAAAATCGGAACTGCTCTACTATAATGATGAAAATCTGATGTTTGCCAGTCTGGCATCGAACAGAAGGCAAACGGCATTCAGGCTGCGGGCGGATTTACTTGCCTGTCCACCAACGCTCGATTTCCTCAAGGGACTTGCCGGTCGTCTCCGGGACGAGTTTCCACATGATGAGAAGATATGGAATGCACATCATGGCAAAGAGGAAGAAGGTGCCGGCAGGGGCGAACGGAGGCACATTGGCAAGAAGCCATGGAGTGAGCTGACCGATAAGGTAGGTGCCGACCCAGAGGGTAAGTCCGGCGATGGATATCGCGATGCCGCGGACATTGTTCGGATACATCTCCGAGAGGAGGACGAAAACGACGGCACTAATGGAAATCGCGCCCTTGGTCTTGCGGCTGATTTCGGTACTGATGTACCAGCCTCCGAAGCTGTCGTACTTCTCGCCATACATCTTCCACACCTCGTCAATGACATGTATAGAATCTCCTAATTTTGCCTTGGAAAAATGTTCTGGCTTAAGGATGCAGGAAGGGAAGATTATTTCAACTCTGTCATCTCCGCCACCTTGGACCAGTAGTAAAAAGCCTCAGGGCGGCTCTTGCGTAGTTTTTGAATCTTTCGTGGCAGATTGTCAATAGGAATATCCATAACGTCCATCTTAGGGCTGAATTTCTCGATCTTGGTTACACCGCGTTCGAAACAGGTCGTGAGGTAGGCTGCCTTTGCAGAATCATCAGTGGCATTCTCGATGTAGTAGCTCTGCTGGTACATATAGGATTCCAAACGGCGGATTCCTCCTTGGAGTCGAGTGAATTCTTCCTTCGAAATATCCCCTCGGGTAGAAATGTTTATGGCAGTCTGCCTGACATCCTCGTAATAACGGTCAATCTGACCTTCCATACCACGATAGCCGAGTTCAACATCTGCCACCTTCCGGAATGACGCATAGGTATCAGTAAAATCATTGACCACGTCAAACAAGCGGCTGATGTCGAACAGCTGCTTCATTATGTCCAAAGAGCAATCCCTGACGCCCTTGAAATATGGGATACCGATGGAGTTCGGGCCGAAAGCTGTTATCTTGTCGCCAAGGATGTCTTCCTTCGTGGGCACGTTTACCATCAGGGGTGTCCCATCTTGCTTAAGGAAAGGCAAGTCAATAGGGACGGCAATGGTGTGGGTGTAAGGGTTATCCTCGTACAGGACATCCAGCCGGATGAAAGCATCGTTGGAATTCGGATTGGAAAAGGCCACTTCATAAAAGACCTTTGAGTGGCTTGCCGGAAGTTTCTTCCCGGCGTGCTCCGTGCGGACCGGAATTGCGCGAAGGAAACCGTGCTTTTCCAAGTCATTGAGATACTGAAGAATATAGGTATCGGGCGGACAGATTACATCTACGTCTATGGACAGACGGTTCAGATTGTCTTTGAGCAACAGAAGGATTGAACTGCCACCCTTGAATGTCAGAGGCGCGCCGGCGTCCACAAGGGTCTCCAGCAAGGCAAAGGCGCGGATGACCTTCTCCAGTAGTTCTTTGTCATGATAGCCATATTGCTGGGCAACGCCCTCTATCCATTCCTTTGAAAAAGATTCAGTCGAAATCATTTACGCTTTCCTCCCATATTTTCTGTATTTCCTCTGCAGCGCTTCTGCGTGCTGCATACCGGAGCATTTTTGACGTATTGATGGAATAACGGTGAGCATTGTGCATGATGTGCCAGTATTCAGAACCATGGAGATAGAAGAAGTCTGGATCGCAATACATATCGACCAGCAACTTCTCCAACGTCGGAATCTGTACTTCGCCGATAGTTTGCAGCGGTGCTTCGGTTACGAGATTCTTGACAATGATCGGAGCATCGCCAAGGTCCACATACTTATACATTTCCGTTTTGTCCGGGCGATGGAACGTGGTCAGACCCCGGTCTTGAAGTTTATGGAAGACTGCCTCGGAAACGTCTTTCTCCACTTCCAGATAGATGGCTTGGTTGTTGGCCAAGTGGTGCATAAGAGGTGATATCCATTGCCCTTCATACACGCACATACTAATCAATGGGAACTCCTGCTTCATCAAATGATATAGCCAGGAAGCCTTCTCGCCAGTTTCAGGTGTGAAATGGTTCTTCTTTGCTATGCTACCATAAACGCCCCTTCCAATCCTTTCCAACTTGCCCTGTTCAACCAACTTTGCCAGATAGGCATTCAAGACCGCCCGGCTCATCGGATAGATGCTTTGAGCTTCTTCCAACAAGTCGGATGCCCGGAAAGATTCATTCCTTGCGGCAAAATCTGTTATGTATTCAATGACTCCGGCCATAGCAGTATTAAATCACCACAAATATACTATTTTAGGCAAAATCTACAAAAATTGCCGAAAATAATATTACTTTAGCACCTTCACGAATGTCTTCGGCAGGCAGATATAGAGTATTCCGTGCTGGACGAGACAACAGGCGCCGGGGTTCCACCTCATCCCATTCCGAACTGAGAAGTTAAGCCCGGCCGCGCCGATGGTACTGCACTACCATGTGGGAGAGTAGGTCGTCGCCACGCTTAGGAATCCTTCGATTACAGCAATGCAATCGGAGGATTATGCAAAATTTTGCCTATATTTGAGGCCGTATCAAGAAAGAATGCAATGGCTGATGTGCAGAAGATAGTCCGTTTCCGAGATGGGGATCGAGTGGCCTTTGAGGCGCTTTACCAGAGGTATTGGCGTAAAGTGCTTTCTTTCACGCGACTGTACATCAAGGACTCTTATGAACAAGAAGAAGTCGTGCAGCAGGTGTTCATCAGACTATGGGAGAACCGGACAAAGGTCGATGCTGGCAAAGACTTTGACGGATTCCTTTTCATTGTCACACGCAATCTCATATTCAACCGTGCGCGGCATTCCTTTACTGCCGAATCGCTTGCTGACTTCATCGACGGAGCCGGCCCGGAGTTTTATCATGACATAGAGGGAGGTATTGATGCCGGATTTCTTCGTGAGGCCGTTGATCGACTTGTCACGGAATTGCCGCCGAGGCAGAGAGAGGCCTTTGTTCTAAGCCGGCGTGACGGAATGTCCATAAGGGAGATTGCCGGAGTTATGGGAATAACAGAGAAGGGCGTGCAACGCAATATAAACCTCGCCCTAAAGTTTCTTAAGACTAACCTGCCTCTCTTCCTCATATTCATAAATCTTTAATTTTTTTTTTGAAAACTGCTGTTCCGATGTGGTGCAGCACTTTCTTTTTGTGTATTTATGTCTGTTTAGAACATCTGTATCAACTTCTTGATAGACATAATATGGATTTCGACGAATACACAAGAAAGCAATGGAACTCCGCTTCTGTGGAAAACTCTGCTGACGAGGCTATCGGCAAGCGGGTGTGGAAGAATATTGACAGGCGTCTATTCCGTTACCGGACAATATGGAAATGGCTTGCCGGTGCTATGGCGACGGCAGCCTGTCTCACTGCCTTTGGAATGTTCCTCTGGTCGGACAGAGATGCCGCGCAGAAAGAACTTGTCCCACAGCAGATTGTCTATTTGGCTGAGGCGAACGACTGTCTGGAACTTCCTGACGGCTCACGTGTCTGGCTTGATGCCGGCAGTTCGGTTACCTATCCGGAGGATATGACGAATTCTCGCGTTGTCTCACTCTCCGGAAATGCTGTATTTGATGTGACTAAGAAGGAAAGTGGACAGAACTTCATCGTCAAGTTGTACGATTCTTACATCGAAGTGAAGGGCACCTCATTCTCCGTGAACTGGAGTGGGGACGACATCGTTTATGTTACGCTTTATTCTGGTGCCGTTGATTTCGTCGCGGAGACAACCGGGCAGAAAGTCTCTCTCACTCCGTCAAACCGTCTTGCCTTCAGTCCGGCGGCTTCTACAATCAGCATGGCACCGTTTTTCAATGGGATTTCATGGAAAGACGGAAACTATATCATAGAGAACGCATCGCTTGGAGACATTGTCGAATTTATCTGCTGGAACTGGTCAATTAATGTCACAACGGGACCATCAATCGGGAACGGGCAGCGGGTGAACGGCAAAATAATGCACTCAGAGACACCGGGAAGTGTGCTGGACAAACTCTGTTTCATGCTCGATCTTGATTATGACAAGAGCGGGGATAACTACCTGATTCATAAATAATCCAATCAATATATTATTACTGATAACCTCAAAATTATGGCAGTAAAATCAAACCACATCCGCGTCCTCAGGGCGCTGGCTGTTGCCATTCTATCGTTTGCCTCGTGCCTTGTGACAGCGGCACAGGTAAGTCTGCGAGGACAAATGACGGTGGAACAGGCAATCTTACAGATTCAGAAGGAGACTGACTATTCTTTCTTTTACAATTCTACTGACCTTACAGGAATTGGAAGCCGGAATATTAATGTCTCCGGAGCGATAGAGACGGTTCTTGAAAGTCTCTTTACTGGAACAGCAATCACATGGCGTGTCCAGGACAAGGAAATCGTGCTCAAGAAAAATTTCGGCGAGCAGAAGAAAGACGATGACAAACGCTCGGTGAAGGGAATTGTTATTGATGAAGTGGACAGGACGCCGCTCATCGGGGCAACGGTTCTTGTCAAGGGCTCCGAAAATGTCGCAATCACGGACATTGACGGAAAGTTCACTATTGACGGCTGTGACAACCGCACGGTCCTTGACGTTTCGTATGTCGGTTATCAGCCACGCGAATTCCGTGTCGGAAACCTCGGAGAGCTTGAGATTACTCTTACTTCAGCCAATGAACTTGATGGAGTCATAGTCGTTGGCGCCGGAACGCAGAAGAAGGTCTCCGTGACAGGTTCAATCGTCGCTATAAAGGGTGATGCTCTCAAGGCACCGTCCTCCTCCTTGACCAACAACCTCGCGGGGAAACTCTCAGGAGTCATAGCCGTCACCAATAGTGGTGAACCTGGTTCTTCCTCGCAGTTCTACATACGTGGCATAAGCACATTCGGAGGTCGCTCCACGCCGCTAATCCTTCTCGACGGCGTGGAAATCTCGGCCGCAGACCTCGACAACCTGCCGGCCGAGTCGATTGAGAACTTCTCCATTCTCAAGGATGCTTCGGCCACGGCGATTTACGGCGCGAGGGGAGCGAATGGAGTCATGATAATCACGACAAAGTCTGGAAAGGAAAACACAAAGGCGAAGGTTAACGCTTCCGTCGAGCAATCTTTCCTCCAACCTGTGCGAGTGGTAGAATATGCCGATGGACCGACTTACATGAAAACCTACAATGAGGCGCTCTTGAGCCGAAATCAGTCGGCTACGCCTCGTTACAGCGAGGCGCAGATTGCCAACACCGCAAGCGGAATAAACCCGTATGTCTATCCGAATGTCGACTGGTATGACCTGATGTTCAAGAAGTTCACGATGAGCCAGAGGGCGAATGTCAACATTTCGGGCGGCGGTTCAGCGCTGACATATTACATGAGCCTTCAGATGAACCATGACGGTGGACTACTCAACACGCCGAAGGCATATTCCTATGACAACAACTACAACCGATGGGCATACACATTCCAGAACAATATCGGCTACAAGATTACGCAATATACGAAGATTGACCTGAGGATGAACGCGCAGATTTCAAACATGAAGTCTCCGAACGTCAACTCCAGTGACATTTTCTACCAGATTTTCAAGAATACCCCAGTGTCTTTCCCCGCGACTTTCCCTGCCGAGGAGGGAGACAAGCATATCCGTTTCGGCTCAGCGATAATGTCTGCGGGACGCTACTACACGAACCCGTATGCGCATATGCTCAATACCTATAGGGAAAATAGGGCCAACAAACTGAACGTTTCCCTTAACCTCGACCAGAAGTTCGACTTCATCACCGAGGGACTCTCGCTCACGGCTCTCGTGAACTTCAACAACTACTCGCAGAACTATTTCACCCGGAGCCTCACCCCGTACTTCTATGCCGTCGATATGGCTAGCGTCTCGGAGGAGTTTCCTGAACAGTATAGTACGACAAAGCTTCAGGAGGGAACGGAGTACATCTCGCAATCGGACGTGACTCGCTATAGTGATAATGTATTCTACCTTGATGCGAGGCTCAACTATGCGCGCTCGTTCGGAAAACACAATGTGACGGCCATGGCGATGTACATGATGCGTCAGTACATCAGCTCCGTGCTTCCGCAGCGCAATCAGGGATTTTCCGGCCGTGCGACCTACGACTATGACAATCGTTACCTCGCCGAGTTTAACTTCGGCTACAATGGTACGGAGCGTCTGGAGGCTGGTAAGCGCTATGAATTCTTTCCGGCGATGTCGCTCGGATGGGTGGCGAGCAACGAGAAATTCTGGACTCCTATAATCGATGTCGTGAACTATTTCAAGCTGAGGTCGTCATATGGACTTGTCGGAAGCGACGAGACCGGGCTCTACGCCGGCGCGCCTCATTATCTCTATCTCAGTAATGTCAACATGAATGGTGGAGGAAACTTCGAGTCGGGTGTCACCGGAGGCTTAAGTCAGCGGGGCCCTATGGTGAACTCGTATCCGGTTTCCAATGCCAGCTGGGAGAGGGCGACCGAGTTTGACATCGGCGTGGACCTTCAGCTTTTCAAGCAGTTCAACTTCACATTCGACTGGTTCAGTAGCAAGCGCGACCGTATTCTCATGAAGAGGGCATCGTTTCCGTCGGTGCTCGGCTATCAGAACGCGATTCCTTGGGCGAACGTCGGAAAGGTCGACAATATGGGCTTCGAGTTCAGCGCAAATTGGACCAAACAGATAAACAAGGACTGGTTTATAGACGCGAGGGTTAATTGGACATATTCGAAAAACAAGTATGTCTATGTGGACGAACCGGACTATCCTTACGTTTGGCAGACACAGACTGGAAAGCCGCTTGACGCGATGAGGGGATATATCGCTGACGGGCTCTTCGAAAGCCAGGCGGAGATTGACGCGAGCCCGGACCAGAGCATCTTCGGCAGCACCATCATGCCTGGTGACATCCGCTACCGGGACATCAATGGTGATAACAAGATTACTGCCGAGGATCAGGTCATGCTCTCGCCTTACGGAAATATGCCGAGAATCCAGTACGGCTTCGGAATCAGCGTGCAGTGGAAGGATCTCGACGTGAATGTATTCTTCAACGGCTCCGCGAAGAGAAACATAATGCTCACAGGGATGTATCCATTCTGCGCGAACGATTCCAATGACAACAACCTGATGAAGTGGATTGCGGACAGTCACTGGAGCGAGGGCGCTGACAACTCAAATGTCCTCTATCCTCGTCTCGGAACGCTTTCTACTCAAATTTCCAACAATAACCAGCCGAGCAGTTGGTGGATGAGGAATGGTAGTTTCCTCCGCTTCAAGACTCTGGAGATAGGCTACAGGCTAAAGTGGTTTAGACTTTATTTCAGTGCAGATAATCTTGCCGTGTGGTCGAAGTTCAAGTATTGGGATCCGGAGCTCAGCTTCAATTCCTACCCGCTCCAGCGGACATTTAACATCGGCCTGCAGTTCAATTTGTAAAATCATAGTCATGAAAATCAATATAAGAAGAATATTGTCCGCGTTTGCGGTAATTGCCGTGGCTTCCTGCCGTTACCTTGATGTCGTTCCTCCGGAGCAGCCGGATCTCGATGACATGATGGTCGATGAAGCGACCACGACAAAGATGCTCTATTCCTGCTACTCCTATGCGCAGAATAATGCGAGCATGCAGCTTTCGTCAAACCTCGATATGCGTGCCGATGAATACGTAACCCCTCAGGAATGGGAAAACTACGGTTCAAGGGTACAGTGGGGTGCCATAACTCCGTCTTCCATAAACGGGGACAACGGATATGTTTGGAAAATATGGTATGACGGAATCGGCTACTGCAACCTTTTCCTCAAACTGATTGACGAACACAATCCACAGCTCAATCCGAACATGCGCGAGCAGTTCATCTGTGAGGTCAAGTTCCTCAAGGCCTACTACCATCTGCGACTTCTTTCGCTCTTCGGGCCGATTCCGATTGTTGACAAGTTCATCGATTCGGATGCGCCTAAGTCAGAATTTCCGGGACGTTCGCATTTTGACTACTGCGTGAAGTATATTTGTGACCTGTTTGACGAGGCTGCGGAAGGGCTGCCTATAAGTTATGCAAACTCATCGTTTTACGGTCGCGCCACATCTGTCGCGTGTAAGGCTATGAAGGCGAGGGCGCTCGTACTTGCGGCATCTCCTCTGTGGAACGGAAGTTTTCCGGATAGGGCATGGAAGAATATCTCGTATGAGACTCCGGGCTACGGAAAGGAACTCGTGAGTCATGAGTTTGATAGGAAGAAATGGGAAAAGGCACGCGACGCCATGGCGGAGGCAGTCAAGGCTGCGGAGGACGCTGGAGCGGAGTTGTTCTCGCTTGAGGATTCCGAGACTCTGCGCGAGAACCAGAAAATCGGTCTTCCGGTGATTCCGGGGCTTGGTTCGGACGCTGAGGCGGAGGCTTTTCGGAAGCAGGTAGTACTCATGAGATATGTGATGTGCTCCTCTCCGAATGATGGTAACAAA
>OKSW01000885.1_pt1 | contig 10779 bp, 8 predicted proteins | sample 1606351 | NCBI WGS metagenome assembly OKSW01 (sample SAMEA3879565, study PRJEB24766) | human gut metagenome | biome: human-associated habitat; feature: feces | place: USA | collected 1985/1987 | reverse complement strand
CCGGCGACTAGCCAAATGCGATGCTGGCTCCTCCCAAACGGGAGGATTTTCCCCGCCGTAGCGGGGCTTTTCTGGGTTTCTAACCTGCGTTTTCCCGCGTTGCCCGCACGTCGGTGCAACGTGGGCTTTTTCTGCCGCGCCGCACACACACTCGCTGTCGGGGCAGAAAGCCGCACACAGCGGCGACACGCGGCTCACGGTGGCGAACGGTGCCTGCTGCGGAAGGGTGCAAGGATGCAAACCGTTCAAGGCGTTACCCCCTTGCCCTCTTGCTCCGGCAAGCGCCAGAGCCATTGGTCGGCGCGGCGCTCCGAAAGAATGCCGAGATTTCGCTTTGCGATTTTCAGCGTCCGCTCTGAAATGCCGAGCTGCTTTGCAAGCGCAAGGACTTCCTCGGCTGGTCTCGGCTGCGTCAGAAACCTGCGCAGCTCGTCTTCCATCTGCATAGTCTTTGTCTGCACCTGCCCTGTGCCGTTCAGGATGTTGTCAACAGTCGCATCGCAGTAGCCCTTCCACTGAAAGCCATGCTCCGGATGAAGTTCAAATGCGATGGCTGCGCCCTCCGGTGCAAGGCTGTTCTTGTCCTGCGCGACAATGCGGAGCGCTTCGCCGCTTTTCAGCCGCCCGACGATCAAAACGCTTCTGGCCGAAGCGCGGAAGTCGATAGAGCCGAGACCGCGATAGCCGGATTTTAAGCCCTGCGCCTTGTTCATGTGTCCGATCAGAATGACGGCGCATTGTGTGCGCTCCGCCATCAGGGAAAGCCGTTTGAGTACCGGACGCACCTCGTTTGCGCGGTGCATATCCACATCGCTTCCGAGGTACGCCTGCAGCGGGTCGAGTACGATCAGCTTTGCCGCTGTCCTGCGGATCGCTTCTTCCAGCCTTGCGTCGCAGAGCGTCAGCTCGCGTTTACTCTCGTCGATGACCAGCACGCGTGTGCAGTCTGCGCCTGCGCTCTCTAACCTTGGCTTGATGGTATCCGCCAGACCGTCCTCGGCTGTCTGGTAGATCACGTTCATGGGCTTCGCCGCCTGCGCACACTCCGGCAGCGGCTCGCCGCGCGTCAGCGCTGCAATGACAGCCAGAATGAAGCCCGTTTTGCCCTCGCCGGGGTCGCCTTGAAGGATCGTCAGCTTGCCAAGTGGGGTGTACGGATACCAGAGCCATTGCACCTCCTCCGCGTTGATTTCGCTCATGGAAATCAGTTTTAATGGTGTGTTTCCTGTCAAAAAATCTCCTCCGAATCAAAAAGTAAAGGTGCGTACCACGTTTTTCGCGGCACGCACCTTTCTACTTGTAGTATGGAGATTTTTCTGATACACTTAGAGTAATAGCAGACAAATAAAAATCATTTGTGGACAGGTTTCCAAAGGAGAAGCGTATGTTTCAGTCCATTACGTTTTATATCGGAGGGAAAACGCTCGGTATTTACGGAGAAGAATTTCCGCTGGGAACGCTGACAACAGAGGTTTTGAATATCACGCCGGAGGAATATCAAGCGTTTGACGGCCGCTTGCAATCTGCAATGGAAGGTATGGCGCGTTATGAAAAAACACACAAGCTGACCGACTGGCATCGGGTCAATGCGCAGATGCTCCGGCTGAATGAAGCGCTCTGTCATCATCATATTTTTCGTCTGATTCAGACGGACGCATACATTCTGGCAGAGGCAAAGCAGCTCACAGAAATGCCGGTTGCAGAGGGCGATCCACTTGAAATGAATACGCACGACCATGAGATTTTACGTCAGATCTGTGCATATGAAGACTACTTGGAAAATCCGAAGAAATACGGCAGAATCAAAAATCCGGAGGAATTGAGTGAGGCGCAGCGGGAATGGTATCTGAACTTGTATCCGCCCATTCCGCCAAAGCCGGAGGCGAAAACGCCGGCGCTGCTGATCGCGCCTGTGCCGCTGGATTTGAAGTGGCAGATGTATAAAGCATATTGTATGAATTATGCGCAGGTGCTTAAAGATGTCGCTTCCGTCTGTCCGACGCTGCGCGCGTTTATTCGGGAGTCGCTTTCCGGGCTTGAACATCTGTCATCGAACCAATATATCGCGGCTCTAAATGGGTTTCTCTTTCCGGAATTCCGACACAAATGGATCGCCAATCCGATAGAAGGCACCGGAAATTATACGCTCTTTGATGATGTCAGAATCCATCTCGTGCCGCGGGAAACGGCGCCGGCTTCCGGGCAGTTCAGGATTTTTGAGTATTACGAAACAGAGCATTTACAAACACTTCTGAAGCTGGATTTTTATAAAGGACTGGAAACTGGACATCTGATTCGGAGGTGCGAACTGTGCGGCAGGCTCTTTCTGCTGCAAAAGGGCTATCATACAAAATACTGCGATTCTCCGAATCCGGATAATCCGCGCTATTCCTGTGCGCAGCTCGGTTACCGGACGCGCGGCATCAAAGAAACGGCGGCGGACAGTCCATTGACGCAGGCACTTTCTCGATGCTATCAGCGCATTGACAAGGACAAAGCACGCGGCATCATCACGGCAGAGGAGCAGATGCGCCTGCGCGCAAAGGCAGAAGAGCTTTACCACGCAGCCCGAGCGCAGCCCGGTATGCCCTATGAAGCCTTCAACGAATCCCTGGCAACCAGGAATCTCTATCCGCTCTGTGGTGTGCAGCGCAAAAGCAAGCCCGTAGGTCGTCCAAGGAAACAGAAATGAAGACGCTCTGCATGGAGATGAGAACACATGACGAATGAAGAATTGTATCGGCAGTATCTCCGCGGCGACGCAGAAGCCTTTGAAGAACTCTACCTGCAAATGCAGGGGTTCATTGCTTCTGTTGCAAAGGACGCAGCGCAGAGCTTTGGCTGTTTGGACAAAGAAACGCTGGACGAGCTGTGTGCCGAAGGTGCGTTAGAGCTTTGTGAACGCCTTTCCACCGGGGAGTATGATGAGAATCGTGGAAAACTGACTACATATGCTTCGCCGTATTTCTCTTGTGAACCTAGCGCAGACGCTTCCTGAAGCAGCTGTTCGACTTCAAAATCTTCATATGCAATTTTGTATTTTTCGATATAGCTGGTCAAATCCGGGTCAGATCCAAGTATACGGCTTGCGTTTTGAAGCGTCCGCAACGCACTTTCATAATCCGAAGCTGCAACATTTGCGGCGGCTTCGGCTAAAACAGTTTCTTTGAACTTGCCTGCTGCATCAGCTTTTGCAAGCTGGGCTGCATTATAATTCGTATCTTTACTTGAAACCTGACCATATTGAATGATAGCATTTTCATAATCGCCATTTGCTATGTATTCATTGCCAAAATTATAGCTGTTTTTCGAACTGGCTAACTCATCAAGTGCGTTGTATTTTTCGCGGACATCGGCTGCGTCGCATATACCGCTTCGTTCAATTGTTTCAAGGACAGCCTTTGCTGCTTCATATGTCTTTTCACCTTGATTATAGCCGTCAATTGCAGCATCCATTCGGGTATATGCGCCATCGTGAACTTCTGATTCCAGATTATAGTTTCCAAGAACATTTTTGCTGTAAAGCTCACCCGCCGCAACATAGTTTCCCTTGTCTATCGAATCGAGGACGCGCGACGACGCGGAACAACCGGTGCAGAACAGCAGTATCGCAATAGTTAAGATGATTTCAATTTTCTGCGCACGCTTTTGAACCTTCATTTTCTTCTCCTCTTTTTACATTTCAAATTCTCATGACCAGAATAATTGAGATTTGTAAGTAAAAAGCAGCGGAGAGCCGGAATGCGGTTCCCCGCTGCTTGAATGCTGCGTTAGCCTTGATAGGCTCTATAAAGGAATGTCACGATCTGTGCGCGGGTGCAGGATGCATTTGGGCTGAACGCGGCAGCACTCGTGCCGGTCGTGATTTTGTGGTCGACCGCCCATTTTACAGCATTTGCGTAATAAGCCGTCTGCGGCACGTCCGTAAACGCAGTGCGTCTCGTGACGGACGGCGCGCCACTCGCGCGGTGCAGGAACGTCACGGTCCGTATTCTTCTGTCTTCTGTTTTTCTCTGTTCGCAACGCATTTCTCTGTTTGCATATGATTTAGACGGCAGACCTAATTCAATTTCAACTATTTCCGGAAACAACAAGCGGATAATAATAAAGGTCTTTGTTGCTACTGCTGGTCTTATCATAATATTGTACGGAGACAAGCCCTTCATCATCATTCGGGATATCAACAACATAATAGCCGTTATGTGTACGTTCAACACGAAGCGCCTGCGCATTGTCAATATCGATCTCGTACAGAGTGGCGCTAAAGTATGCCTGTGTTTCTATATACCGAGTTTGTATATACTGACCGAATGTTATAGAATCTCCATAATTCCCAATCAGAACCTGCTTGGCAAATTCGTGTGTGCTGAAATTCTCCCATACGTAATTGATGGTTAAATAATTAAGTCCTAAACTGTCCAACAGTTCGCAGAACTCAGCGTTTGCTTCAGCACGCAGTCGATCCTGCTCATCTTCAGTGCAGTATATGTAGTCGTCATAAATGTGGGGTGTGAGAGGTTGCCCATTGATTTCATGAATACTACTCGCGTCGTAGAAATAAAAGAAGTCAAAATCCGGATTCGACTGGTCTACCGGAGTCAGCATTATTTCCGGCGAGCCGGAAAACCACTTGATTGGAATACACGCGCCTAAAACCTGTGTTCTTACGAGACTGTATGCGTTCTCGTCATTCGCGAATGTAACCAGCTGATCACCTTCCGCCAGATTCAAAACAGGAAGCTCCTCTTGCTGCAGATTCAATGCATCTACAACAGGCGTCTCATTGGAGTGGATTCTGGACGACATTTCGGCTGACTTCAGATGATAGAAATATCCGTCATGCAGAATAAAAAGAGGCGAATCACCGTAGTGCAGCGCAGCATTAACTTCTTCTGTGCTCGCGTATGCAGGGAATGACAGATACCATGCATCTTCCTGCGACTCCTCTGAATATTCGGCTTCCTCACAATAATCGTCTTGATTGATATCTTCTGACCGCACATCTTCTTGCACGAGCCGTTCATACATAAGGGTATCGGTATCCTCGCCATCAATTCGCGCATCTGTTATCGTAAGGGTGTTTCCTTTGATAGAATATGAACCAATAATGTTATCATGACTCCAAAACTGTCCTCCATAAGGTCCTAAAACCTTGAGGGTACCATCGACCACACTCCACTCCCCAGTCTCGTCCTCGTCGACAACGCAGGAACCGTCGCTGTAAAAAGTAATACTGTCCACGTTCGTTTTTCCTGACGTAAGTACCCATGTTCCCACAAAAGCCCTGTTCGAACTTGCGCAGCCCGAGAACAGCAAAATGACACACAACGCCAGTATCAGACAAGTTGCAACTTTTTTCATCAATATCCCTCTTTCTGTAGATAATTATGCGAATAACGTCCGTGAGATCTTTCCGCTCCCGCATTTCAATTTTCTGCCCGCAAACGCTGGTACATTATCAGCAAGGTGCAGCGGGGAGCCGGAATGCGGTCCCCCGCTGCCTGAATGCTGTGTTAGCCTCGATAGGCTCTATAAAGGAATGTCACAATCTGCGCGCGGGTGCAGGATGCATTGGGACTGAACGCGGCAGCGCTCGTTCCGGTTGTAATTCCGTGGTCGACCGCCCATTTTACGGCATCTGCGTAATAAGCCGTCTGCGGCACGTCCGTAAACGCGGTATGTCCCGTAACGGACGGCGCGCCATTCGCGCGGTGCAGGAACGTCACAGCCTGTGCGCGGTCGATGACTGCGTCGGGGCTGAACGTTGTGCTGCTTGTGCCGGTCGTAATGCCTTCTTCCAGCGCCCACAGAACTGCATCATAGTAATACGCGCTGGGAGAGACATCTGTAAACGGCATACGGCTGTTTTTGGGCGTGGGCGAACCGGAGGCGCGCCAAAGGAATGTGGCCGCCTGCGCACGGGTGCAGGTCGCATACGGAGAGAATCTCGTCCTGCTCGTGCCGGTCGTGATCCCATTCTCGACAGCCCAAAGAACTGCGTCGTAGAAATAGTCGGTTTTGGAAACGTCGGTGAAGACATCTTTCGCCGTGTCATTTTGCTGCGGAGCATTGGACGACGTCGAGTTTGAACCGCTTGTTTGCCCTTGCTTGACCCATTTCGCGTAAAGCTCAATGTCTTCCGTAACAACGTCACGACCAAACCGCCATTGCTGCGTCAACGCTTCGTCCTTATACCAGCCCGCAAAGCGATAACCCGCTTTAGTCGGAGACTCAGGTTGCTGGAGTTTGGTGTTATAAGGAATGTTCGTTACTGCATCGACAAAGCTACCGCCATTACTGATGTAGCATACACGGTAATTTGTTCTCGCACTCGCTACGGTATTACCATCATTATTCTGAAGTTCAAGAACTGTGCCTTGCTTATCATCATATTTGGATATAACATCTGCGGAATTGGCATCAACATTACCAGAAAGCAATACCTTGCTCCAGATAGAACTTCCTTCCACAGATATGTTTCCCAAATCTGATGTTGAAGAAATATGAACTCTATTTTCTGTAGGAACAATCTCTAAATTATCGCTATCCGTTGATACAGTTATTGCTTTGGTATTCCCTATACCTGAATATGTTGTGGTCAGGTTACTTGCGCCAGCTATACCAGATGCAGAAACGCTTCCATCCACACTAAATGTTACCTTTTCCGCGCACGTTGAGGCAGCACAGAACGTATTATTCTCTCCACTAAAGATAATGGAAGTATTTGCAAAATCATTGTTGGACGGATACGTGATTGTACACATATCTACAGTTGGAACATAGTAGGAACGCACATCATTCCCATTGCCAGCGTAATCGTATATAGGTCCAATCACCTCTAAATCGCCATCTATTTTCTCTGATGTTATCTGTGCAGTTTTCCCGTTGCTGGAAAGAGTAAAATTTCTTGCATCAGTCTGCACAACAGCAAAACTACCGGCATCATATACAAAACTTACGTCTTCCGTTTCTTTAACATAGTTTTCAAATAGCACCAAATCATCGACAACTGACATTATTTTCACATTGCTGTATCGTCCTTTTTCTCTAATTTCGACGGCTCCGTACAGCGGTTGGTAAAATGTATATTCATTTACCTGCATTGTTTTTTTGTCAATCCGCATTTCTGCTGGCGACAATGCTCTGAATATGCCATTATTCACATACTCATATTGATTAAATAGTGCGTTTGGATCAGCACAAAGAATTATATAATTATCGGGATCAGAGGAAGAATCCACCGCATATGCCAGTACAGCGTGCTTTGCAATAGAGCCACCATCCCCATTAAATGTGATATTCAGAATTACAGGTTTATTTGAGTGAAATAACGCATTGAGCAATTTCTCAGATAGCTCATTTTGAGTTTTTTTCTTATCATTGGCATTGATTGATCTAAATGGAAGTGCAAACTGAAGTAAAAAGTAGTAATTAAGCATCGAACGAAGCCTCTCGTTATTGACAGGACGTCCTAACTCAAAAGCATTCTTTGCATTAGCGTCAAAATCGTTGAGGTCGAGCGCGCCCGTATACAATAACCCCATAACGGCTGATTCACCATAACAATTACCTTCAAATTCTCCCGAAAAGATTACACTCTGCTTCAATGCGACCCATAATTGGTCAGCTATTGAAAGTTTATTCATTAAGTAGAGGTAATCTTCGCTACTAATATAATAATCCCCGCAGGAGAAGCGATTGTTATTGCTCATAAGAGAGTCTCGACCCATCGTAAAGTCGCAGCCATACAAATGTGACTCTTTTTGAAATTCAAAGGAAAGGGTCTGCTTGGATTGGATTCCCGCAAAGAGCATTGTGCCATCGCTGCTTACAATGACTCCGGCGTCCATGGTGATATAGTATTTCCCTGCTTCGAGAGAAGAAAATACCAGCGGAACTGTCAATGAGTTTCCGTTCACTGTGCCACCAAGCGCGTAGAATTTCGCGGAATCGATTTTCAACGCCGTCTCGTCCGTATTATAGTTTTTGATATAAATGCCGCCCTTTGTCCAGTTCAGGTTTTTGCTGAGTTCTTGATTGAACGTAAGCACCAGACTGTCATCCTCCGTGACAGTAGCATCGCTCGCCGGGAACGTGGACACCAGCTTCAGCTCGTCCGTCGGCTCGCTCGGTTCTGTCGGCGGGGTGCCGATTCTGAATTCCAAAACGCCTGCTTCGACCTGATATTTTACGTTGTCCTGCTGCTGGACGGCGTCCCAACCGGTGGCATTCTCGGGATAACAGATGGTCGTTTTATATCCATTGCCGACGTTGCAGCAATAGGTATCAAATTCGGGCGCTCTCGTCCCGGTAAAGAAGAACGTGCGGTTCAGCATGTCCAGACTGGACTCGCGCGTCCAATCCGACGTGAAGGCTCTAACGGATGCAGGCAGTTCGATCGAGGTCAACGCGGTTTCGCAAAATGCGTTTGAGCAAACGCGCGTGACGCCCTCTGCGATGGTGATATTCTTGAGCTTTGTGCATCCGTTAAATGCAAATGCATCAATCCTGCTCACACTGGCAGGAACAGAAACAGAGGTAATGTTTTCGCTGCCCTCGAATGCGCTGAGTGCAATTCGCGCTGTTCCATTCGGCACAGTATAGCTGCTGCCTGCTTTTCCCGCTGGATAGCGCAGGAGGATATCACCGGAGAACAAAACCCCGTCCACGGAGCGGTATGTCTGGTTTCTAGGGTCGACAGTAATTGATTGCAGGTTAGTGCAGTTTATAAACCAGCCAAAACCAGAATCAACATCCCCTTCGCCATCCTCCATGGTTGGCGGTATATAGATCGAGCGGATCCCCGTTCCGGTGAACGCACTATATCCGATACTTGTCACATTCGGAAGATCGATAGATTCGAGCTTCTGCGCCCATGCAAATGCTTCTGCGCCAATTTTTGTAACAGTAGGTGCAATTGATACGCTGCACAGATTCGGATAATTTCCTTCCACCCATGTGCTTCCAAATGCCTGTTGTCCAATCGAAGTGATCCCCTCGTTAATGATCACATGCTCGATCTCTTCCCGGTATGTATCCCATGGAGGTCTGTTATATTCTCCCATAACTGGATCGCAGTGATAATCTGCCATGTCGCCGCTGCCGCTGATGGACAGCGTTTTTGTCGCAGTGTCATAGTGCCATGTTGCATTTTTGCCGCAGGAACCAGAGACCGGATCTGCTGCAAGAACACCGACAGGCAACAGACCAAAGACTATGCAAACTGCGAGTAAAATGCTGATTATACGTGTTTTCATTTCTCGTCTTCCTTTCTTTTGTGTGAGTCCTTCGAATGATTTTGACGTTGGATATTAAACCACAGTTTATTAACCAAGATCTTTTTGACAAAATACATGTTTTTATACAAGAATATATTAGCATTTATGTCAGAACATTTCAAGCTTACCTTCCAGTATTTTGCGGGGAAAATATTGTACTTATGTATCCGTTTTTTCTTTTACCCACATGAGAAAAGTCTTGTGGGTAATTTTTAATTGCTCCGCGGCCTGTCTTGCAGAGATTTCGCTGCGCTCCCATTGCTGCTGCACAAGCGAAAAATTCTCCGGACGCTGCATCGGCGGCCGCCCAAAACGCACGCCACGTGCTTTCGCCGCCGCGATACCCTCTGCCTGTCGCTGCCGGATAAACTCACGCTCTGTCTGTGCGACGTAACTCAGAAGCTGTAAAACAATATCCGCAATCAGCGTGCCAGTCAGGTCGCGGCTTTGTCGGGTGTCCAGCAGCGGCATGTCCAGCACCACGATGGCCGCGCGTTTTTCCTTTGTAATGACGCGCCACTGCTCCAGAATTTCCTCATAATTTCTCCCAAGGCGGTCGATGCTCTTGACAACAAGCGTATCACCGTCTTTCAGTTTGCGTATCAGCTTCCGATACTGTGTCCGCTCGAAGTCCTTTCCGGACTGCTTGTCCACAAAAATAGCGGTTTCCGCAATTCCAAACCCAGTCAACGCAATCAGCTGCCGCTCCTCGTTCTGTTCCTTTGTAGATACACGCGCATACCCATATTCCATTTTCAGACCTCCAATCTAGTTCGGATACGATAGATTGTAAGTCAGTTGTTAACCATGCCGTTTTAAGAATGCGTTTCCGTGTTCACCTCGCTTAAATTATCGAAGTTAATATAACTCTATAATAACTCTGTTTTGAATTTTTGACAAGGTAAAAAGTTATTATGAGTCCATAATAACTTTAATCGGAGATGGTAATATGGATAAAACAAACGAAAAGCACTTCGGCTTGCGTGTAGACGGCGATATTTTGGCAAAGTTCCGCTATGTTTGTGGGTTCGAAGGACGTTCGGCCAATGCGCAGATTATTCAGCTCATGCTGAAGTTCATCGCGGATTATGAGAAAGAGCATGGAAAAATCACGTTAGAGTGATCAGCATACAGTACTTTTGCGTAGTGCATCGGAAAGGAGAACCATTGTCGACTTTTCCTTTCAAATATGAAGTGCCCAGTCAGCTTCAGGTTCTGACTTGGCACTTCATACGCTATGATCGTTATTCAATACGTCCTGTCAATTTTTCGTATTCATAAATTCTCCGACCGTCGACATTGCTCCTGTCAAGCCCTATCCTTATGTAAAAAAGCAAGACGCAAACTCAAATGCATGAGTTTGCGTCTTGCTTTTGCCCGTACCAGCTGTACCCCTATGACACATTGTGTACCTATGGGGTGAAACAGTTGAAACTTCTGGGCTTTTCGCGCTGATATCTTTTTTGGTTCAGCTTGATGGAGCAGGGTACGGGAGTACTCC
>OKSW01000884.1_pt1 | contig 10798 bp, 7 predicted proteins | sample 1606351 | NCBI WGS metagenome assembly OKSW01 (sample SAMEA3879565, study PRJEB24766) | human gut metagenome | biome: human-associated habitat; feature: feces | place: USA | collected 1985/1987 | reverse complement strand
CTGTTGTTGACTAAAGATAACAGGCACGTGAAGTGACCTGATGTTGTAAAAAATCCCTCTTTGCTGTGTAATAAAAGCAAATCAATGCAAAGAGGGGATCCGTATGAAGAAGCTCTGTTCTATATTTCTCTGCTCGGCCCTGATCCTGTCTATGGCCAGTCCAGCTTACGCTGTGGACAACCCATTGAGCCCCGAAGAAGCAGGCGCCTATTTGCATGAGCTTGGAATCTACCAGGGCAACGGCACCGGCGATCTGATGCTGGACAAGGGGTTGACCCGAGCGGAATTGGCCGTCATCCTGACCAGGATCCATGGGGAGGGTGATGTGGCCCCCGAGCAATACACCTGGGCCTGCTATTTTACAGATGTTCCGGCCTGGGCCAAGGGCTACGTAGGGTACTGCACTGCCATGTTGCTGGTCAACGGCTATGGGAATATGCGGTTTGGCGCCGGCGATCCGGTGACTCCGGCGGCCGCCTGCACAGTTATCCTGCGTGCCTATGGGTATGAGGCCGGCGAGGGCAGCGTATGGAACTACAATACAGCCTGCTCCTATGCAGTCGGCTTGGGACTGATCAACCAGGCCGCTGTACAGGCTGCTGAGATCACCCGCGGCGATATGGCAGTGCTGATTTGCCGGGCAATGCAGAAGGGAGCTGCACAGCCGGCGCCACTGCCGCCGGTAGATGGAATCGTCACCGCAGCCGATGGTACGATCACCAGCAAGACCATCACCCAGGCGGCCTGGAGCCGGGAAGATTTCAGCGCCCAGGCAAATCCAGCCATCTTCACCGGCTGCTACAGCCGGGCGTGGTACAACGCCATTCGGCAGAGCATTGTAGACCGTGAGGCTATTCTGGCCGGAAATGACGAAGACCATTTCAACTCAAGTTATCTGTATGCGCACACACTGGCACCAAGCCAGTCAGAGGATGTCTTCAGTGCCTTCTGTGCGGTCCTGGGCCAGATATCCGGTCTACACAGCTACAGCCTGGGAGCGGAACCCTATACGCAAAATCAGTTTGAATATCCCGGCTACGCGATTATCAAAGTTTATCCCAAGCTGCAGGCCGACGAGATGCTGGCCTATATCCAGCCACAACTGAACGACCTGCAGGGGCGGACGGACCGGGAGAAGGTCATTGCCCTCAATCTCTATCTCTGCACCCTGATGGACTACGCCAGCGGCCGGACCGCTGTTCTGAGTGAGATCTTTACGCCTCACACCCAGCCTGTCCTTCGCCTTTCTCTGTGAGGCGGCGGATATTCCATGTATCATTGTATCCTCCGCGGATCACAGTTGGAACGAGGTCTATGTGGATGGGCAATGGCTGACCGTGGATGTGTCCAGCAACGATGTCCTCGGCGGCTCCGGCAAGGACGCCTATCTGCTGACCGACCGCGCCCCGGGGACCGACCGGCTGCCGTATGGTACGCAGTTTGCACGAGAACTGCTGGCCCCCGGCTCCACCACAAGATAACCAAATATCATAAGGCAGGGATACCGCCCTGCACACCAGGAGAGCCATCGAAAGATGGCGCTCCTTTTTTACGCCCATTTTTTCTGATACGGACAGAAAGGAGTACGTTATGCACAAGAAACACAAAGGAAGGCATGTCCTTTCCCTGCTTCTGGCCTTAACCATGATGCTCTCGATGTTTGCACAGCCGGCATCTGCGGCTGAGGTCACGCCGGGGTCCAGCAAGTCCCTGGGCGATGGCAGCACTTCAGTCACCATCGCCAAAGGAACCAATCTGCAGATCCTGCGCAAATCCACCGGCGGAACTATCGGCGGTTCTGCCTGGACCTATACCTCCAACGATGGTATCACCGGCCCTGCCTACTGCGTCAACTGGGGCCTTGGCATGGTTTCTCCCAGTAAGCGCCTGGAGATCACAGGCCGGTACGACCGAAGTCCTCAAACGATGGGGGCCTTTGCCAACGGTTATCCCCAGCGGACACTGGAGCAGTTCAAGAGCCTTCATCCTGAGATCCAGGGGATCGCCAATCTGACCACCGACGAATACGCTTACGCCACACAGCTTGCCATTTGGGCCACCTGCGGCCAGTTGGCGGTGGCAGATACAACCTTCACTTCCGGGCGTGCCACTCTGGTCAAGCCGACCTCTGACGCGCAGCAGATCCGGGTCTATCAGTCTGTGGTGGCAATCTTGAACCTGGCAAAGAACTGGACCAAGCAGTTGTATACAGGTCTCTACTTCCATATGGAAAAGGACCGGTTGGGCAACTCCCTCAACATTTATTGTGAGGACGGCCTGGAAAGTGCCGCCGCCGCTGGGGATTATGGCCTAAAGAAGGAGACCATCGGAGGCAAGGAATACTACACCCGCCTCATGTATGTGGACAGTGCGACCAGTACCTACCCGAACGACTACATGATCCTGGTCTACTCTATGGATGCCCCGGCGGGAACGATCTTTGTGGATACCAGCAACCAGGTGTTTGAAAACCGTCAGCAGTGGGGCGCGACCATGTATCAGGTGCCTACGCCCAAAGGGGAAAGCACCAGCCTCAATGCAAACGGAACAGCCTACACCGGCGCATTCAAAATCTGTATTCCGGCCGACAACGTAGCGGACTCAGGCAGCATTACAGTCAATGCGTATGCGGTCATCACCCAGTTCAATTTGTTCTTGGCTTATAACCCGGACTCTACAGAGCAGAGCTACATCATAGCCGATCCTAATTATGTCGGGAAATTCGCCGACGCGAGCATCCAATGGTCTACGACTGACACAGTTCCCGACACCGCCTCGCTCCAAGTCCAAAAAGTGGATGGCGGTGCTATGCCTTTGGAGGGAGCGGAATTCACGCTGACAGGTAGCAAAGGCACCGTTCGTACCGGCATCAGCGATCAGAATGGTATGGTGTTCTGGACCGAACTGCCGGCCGATGAAAATTATGTACTGACGGAGACCAAAGCGCCGGCCGGGTTCACTATCGTGGAGCCGCGGAACATTACCCTGACGAAAGGGCAGACCGCCAGTGTCACCATTCAGGACGATACCTCCAAGCATTTCACCATCAAGAAGATCGACAAGCAGAGCGGCGCCACTTTGGAGGGGGCTGTTTTTCGGTTTGAACAGATCGACGGCAGCTACTCCACCAGCTCTACCACGGACAGCGCGGGGCGCATCTTCCTCGCTTCCATCCCCGTGGGCAGCTATCGCATCACGGAGAAAAATGTGCCTTCCCATGTCATTCTCTCTGAGATCCCCCAGGAAGTCTATCTGGAAGCAGGCTGCACCAGAACGGTGACCTTCTTCAACGCGGTCAAACCCTCCCTGACGATCCTGAAGCGCAACAGCATCACCGGAGATTATCTTGCCAACGCCAAGTTCCATATCTATTACGGCTCGGACAATACCACCACCGGCGAGATCAACGACCTCGGTGTGTTCACAACGGCCTCCGACGGTAAAATCACCATCACCGATGTAAACCGTGGCTGGTACAAACTGGTGGAGGAGTCCGCTCCCAAGGGCTTCGGCATTCAGGGCAGCGGGGTCACCGAGTTCTATCTGGAAGCCAATACCTCTAAGACCGTGACCGTGGACAATGTTCCTCACAGCGCCCTCGTCGTGTACAAATATGACGCCAAAACCGGAAAAGGACTGGAGGGCTGCCGCTTTGAACTGCGTTATCTCAGCGGCAATACCAGCGGCACTGGCGGCACAGTCATCGGGACCTATGTGACCGGCCCCAACGGGGCGTTCACCGTGACAAACCTCAAACGCGGCACTTACATCTGCCAGGAACTCGAAGGTGACGGAAATCACATCATCGACCGCGAACCGCAAACCGTGTGGATCTCCGGCGAGGATCAGGATGTGGTGACGCTCCGCTTCGGCAATGCCCCGCTGGGATCGCTCTTGATTACTAAACTGAGCGACGACAGCAAGCACGAACCGCTCTCCGGCGTAGAGTTCCTTTTGACCGACAGCAGCGGCCATTATCTCGGCAATGACAACGGCCGCTTCACCACCAATGCCGCGGGCGAAATTTTGGTGGATGGTCTGGAACCCGGCATGACGGTCATTGCCCGTGAAGTCCGGGCAAAAACGGGCTACCTGCTGGATGACAGCCCCCAGCACGCACTCATCAAGAGCGGCGAAACGGCGCATTTGCAGTTTCTGAACCAGCCTGCCGGTAATCTCATCATCCGCAAGGTCAGCTCCGGCCCCAACGGGGAGCCGCTGGAGGGCGTCGAGTTTAAGATCACCTATGCAGACGGCAGCTTCGTCCCGGACGCCAACGGCGAACTGTCCAGCAACGGCATTTATTACACCAATAAATCTGGTGAAATCCGCATCTCCGGCGTCGTCGGCACCGTGGTAGCAACGGAAACCAAGACGATTCCGGGCTTCACCATTGATGAAGCGACCCGCACACAGACCGTGGTAGTCAATCCCAACGACACGCAGACGCTGACCTTTTACAACAAACCCACTACAACGTTGATTTTCCAGAAATACATTTCCGGCACGAAAAATGAACCGCTTGCCGGGGTACAGTTCCTTGTGACGGACTCCTCCGGTGCGGTAGTCGGCCCCAACAACGGCTACTATACCACCGACGCTGCAGGCCAGATCGTCATTGAGGGTCTGACCGACGGCATGACTGTTACCGCAAAAGAGGTCAAATCTGTGGATGGATTCGTATTGGACGGGACGCCGCAGAGCATTAAGATCGACCAGAGCCAGTCTCCCCAGCGCATGACCTTCTGGAATGAGCGACAGGGCGCGCTCATCATCAACAAGCTGTCCTCTCTGGACCGCAAGACGCCGCTGGAGGGCGTTACCTTCAAGATCACTACGGCTACCGGCGAGTTCGTCCCCGACGAAAACGGAAAAATCAGCTCCAACGGTCTGTACTATACCGACGAAAACGGGCAGATCATTCTCAAGGGCGTCACCGGCACACTGGTGGTAACAGAGGAAAAATCCATCTCCGGTTACACCATCGACGAGAACACCCGCACGCAGACCGTGGTGGTCAACCCCAATGACACGCAGTCCCTCTATTTTGTGCGCTTTGTTCCTTGACAATCTGCGTGGAAACACGCAACAAAACAAGGCAGATTCCGAAGAATCTGAACTCTATGCTTGATTCGGCAGGGGCAGAACCTGCCTGACCCGGTGTGACGGGTAACAAAAACTCTGAATCTCCGACGTGCAGATTTGTAGTGTCATGCAATCTGTACGAAGCTCGGTAAAGAGCGGCAGCATGGTCTGAGACGGCTATGCCCGCAGGAGGCTATAAATCGGTCATGTCCAGAATGTCTTGTTGCAACCGACAAAAGTCCCGAATGTACGGCTCGTAAAGGCGTAGGATGATTATACAGCCATCCGCTCCCATGTGGAGTGCTGTCGCCGTCGAAATCTGAAGTAGTGGAAAACGGCAGAAAGCCAAAAAGGTCGAATGTCTTTGGCAGAATATCACACAGGCCAAAGACGGCAGCCGGGTCAAAGGGACGGGCTAAAACCGATATGTAAAGCTAAGGCATAGGGAACAAAGGAACCGTGGACGGACACATCCCAAGATGTAAACAGAATGACACTTCTGTCCGCACAGGTAGGAAATGACCTGTTAATCCGCGGGACAGCAGCCCGTAGTAGTGATGAAACTCCTGTAATGGGAGTGGAGCGAAGGGGCATAGTCAATGCAGATTTGTATGTGAACAGAAAGTCGAGGAAGCCGTAGGCATACCTGACTAAAACCAGAAACACCAATTCCAGAGAGGAGGCGGTGCGTATGGCACAACAATTCGACTACCCAAAAACCGAAACTCAATTACGCGAAATTCAAGATGCACTGTATCAGCACAGCAAAGAAGTCTATGAGGCTGGCGGCCGTCCGGCATTCAAAGGACTTCTGGAGATTATGTCAGCAGAGTCAACCATTATCACAGCAATCCATAATATCAAAGGCAATCATGGAAGCGAAACCCCTGGTGTAGATTCCAAAACCATGCGCAAAGATTATCTTCAAAAACCATTCCCGTGGGTTGTAGCAGATATTCAACGTGCATTTAAGTATTTTGAACCCCAGCAGATACGGAGAGTATATATCGACAAACCGGGAAAATCAGAAAAGCGGCCTCTGGGCATTCCTGCAATACGGGATAGAATCGTACAAGAATGTATGAGGATAGTGCTGGAACCTATATTAGAAGCACAATTCTTTGCACATTCCTATGGATTCCGCCCCATGCGAGATGCGGCTATGGCCTTAGAACGAGTTGACATTATAATGCACAACACGGGAAATTACTGGATTGTCGAAGGTGACATCAGCAAATGCTTTGACCGTATCGACCACAGCATACTCATAAAGCGGTTGTACCACATGGGTATCAAGGATAGGCGGGTCTTGCAGATTATCAAGGCCATGTTAAAAGCCGGGATCATGGAAGAATGCGCCGTAAACGAAGAAGGAACACCGCAGGGCGGCCTAATCAGCCCACTACTCGCGAATGTTTATTTAGATATTATGGATGAATGGGTATCAAAGCAATGGGAAAATAAACGAACCAGACATCAGTATGTACAGGACCAGAGCAGGTACGCGGTCATGCGCAAGAAAACCACTCTTGTTCCCGGATACCTTGTCAGATACGCGGATGACTTCATCATTGCAACAGACACCCGAGCACATGCGGAAGACTGGAAAGCTCGCTTGCAATCCTTTCTTCAGGGAAAAATGAAATTGACATTATCCCAAGAAAAAACACTGATAACAGACATCAGAAAGAAGTACATCAAATTCTTAGGCTACGAGTTCAAAATGGTTCGGGGGAAATCCCGCAGAGGCTACATCCCAAGAACGATTCCAGACCGTGAGCGATTAAAGCGCAGAGCTGACAAAATCGCGGAAGACATCAAAAAGATTCCCGGTAATTACAGCCGTGAGCAAATGGTTGGTGCAATAAACCGCATCAACAGTCAGATAAGAGGGATTATCCAATATTATCAATGCTGTACATGGGTAAATATTGCCATGCAAAAACACAGCAGAAAATTGCAACTTGCGGCAAGGCGCCGCTTGAAACAGTACAACGGGAAATGGATTCCAGCAAATCAAACCCGGAACCTTCCTCGAGTACACCAACAATACAAACAGAAAATTCCCTCTATCAAATACCGGGACATCTATGTAGGCTTTACAGCGCTTACCTTTTGCAGATGGGAAAGAACTCCACCTAAAAACCAAGCTGAGACACCATACACCGACACTGGGCGGCAGTTGTATTTTGAACGTACGAAAAAGAAGAAAATGCAGGCGCGTCTGGATGAAATGTATTCGGATAGGTCGGCACGGGCAATCAGCTATGGCAAATGGGGGAAGTTCAACAATTTCGAGTTTATTATGAACAGGGCTTACGCTCTCAACCGTGATAAACTCAGATGCCGGGTCTGTGGAGGTTGGTTAATCGCTAATACGCCATGGGCACACCGGATAAATCCATACCTCCCATTGGATAAGGTGAACCGTGTCAACAATCTGATTTCGCTTCATAAGAAATGCTTCATCGCGGTTAATAATCCGAATCAGGACATTAGTGAGTTTGATGTCAAAGCACAAAAGAAAATTGTCGGTTATAGGGACAAACTGGTTATTTCACATACACGCAACAAATAATTTGCATTGATGGAGCGCCGTGTGCGGTGAAAGTCGCACGCACGGTGCGAAGCGGGGGAAAATCCACCCTGACTGTCCCAGTCCAACTGGGATAAAAGCGGTGGATTACCTATCGCTATTATAATGCTCCCATCGGTGGGCTGGAGCTGGTGAAAGTGAATGCGGCGGACAAAACCCAGCGCATCCCCAACACCACCTTCGAGATCCGCCGTGTCAGCGATGGCGGTCTGGTGGACACCGTCACCACCGGAACGGACGGCCGCGTGTATGTGCCGCTGGAAAGCGGCAGCTACTATGCCGTGGAAACCGAGGCGGGCAAGGGCTTCCAGCTGGACAATACCCCCATCTATTTCGCCGTGGAGGATGGTAGAACCACGACCAAAACGGTGACCAACAAAGCCATCTCCGGTATCCTGATCCACAAGGTCGATTCGGCCACCGGCGAGGGCATCCCCGGCGTGTCCTTCATCCTCTATGACAGCGGCAACGATCCCATCGCGCAGGAAACCAGCGATGACCGCGGTTATGTCCGTTTTGAAAACCTGACCGCTGGCCGTTTTTATCTGCGTGAATTGGAAAATGAGGGATATATTCCCGACACGCAGAAAAAGACGGTTTATGTCCGCAGCGGCGAAACCACGGAAGTTGAGTGGAAGAACACCCCCATCACCGGCCAAATCCAGATCGTCAAGACCTCGGCGGACTATAATTCCATGAACGGCTGGCCCGCCGGAACGCCGATCCCCAACACCGTCTTTGAAGTTTACAATGCCCGCACCAACCGTCTGGTGGATACCATCAAGACGGATAAAAACGGGCTTGCGGTCAGTAAGCCTCTGCCTCTGGCGCGGTACAAAATCGTAGAATCCAAGGCGGCGGAGTTTTACGGGCTGGATAAGACGCCCATTGAAGTGGAGATCGAACACGCCGGTCAGATCGTTAAGGCGGCCATGACCAATAAGAGCCTATACACCAATGTGTCGATCAAGAAAACCGGCTACGTGGAGGTCATGCCGGGGCAGCTTGTCCGCTACAACTTCACCGGTATTGCCAACAATTCCACCACGGCGCTGGAATCCTTCTACTGGCGCGATACCCTGCCCGTCAATGCGGTGCGCCTTGAAAAGATTTACACCGGCACGTGGAATACCTCTGGCAACTATAAGATCGTCTACCGAACCAATCTCAGTGGGGATACCTGGCGCACGCTGGCGGATAATCTGAGCACATCCAAAAACTATGTCTTGGATGCTTCTCCTGCGGCGCTGGGGCTCGCATCCAACGAGTATGTGACGGAGTTCATGGCGGCGTTCGGCATCGTGCCTGCCAACTTCCGTCAGGTGGAGGCGCCCCGCGTAGACTGCAAGGTGCTTTCAAAGCTCACCGGCGGCACGCAGTTCGTCAACACGTCGGATGCAGGCGGCGTCTACAATGGGCAGTGGATCATGGCGACCTCCCGCTGGGTCACCCGTGTCTATGCCCCCAGCAAGCCCCTGCCTCGCACCGGCTATTAAGGACTAACAACGGATGCCGCTCCGCAAGGGGCGGCATCCCCATTTTAAGGAGGTTGAGATTTCTTGAAATACAGAAAAATGATTATTCTGACATTGACGCTTCTGCTCCTGACCACCCTCTGCTGCACCTCGGCGCTCGCTGCGGGCGGGGATGTTGCGGGAGCGGTGGAGCAGACATGGACGGAGGCGGCCAAGCAGATCAAGAGCGTAGTGGAGAAGGTGGTGTTCCCTGCGCTGGATATGATCCTCGCCATCGCATTCTTTGTGAAACTTGGCAGCGCGTACTTTGATTATCGCCAGAGAGGACAGTTTGAGTGGACCGGCCCCGCCATCCTCTTTGCCTGCCTGATTTTCAGTCTGGTCGCGCCGAAATACATCTGGAATATCATTGGGATCTAAGCAACACAAGATGAAACAGACTGTGCAAGGCCGTCGCCCATCTGGGCGGCGGCTTTCTGCATTTTGAGGAGGTGAGCGAAGATATTTATTTGGGACTTTGTTGCCGCGACGGTCCTGGATCAGCTGGTGGACTGGATCTACGGGCAGATCGTGGGCTTTCTCGGCAATTTCTTTGCCCTCATGGGCAATATGGGCGTGGAACTTTTTGAACTGGAATGGGTCAGCGCCATCATTCTCTTTTTCTCCCGCCTTGCTTGGGCGCTGTTCGCCGTCAGCGTGGTGGTCTGCGCCTTTGAGTGCGGCATCGAATACTCCACCGGCAGGGGCAATCTCCAGCAGTGCGGGATGAATATCATCAAGGGCTTTCTGGCGGTGAGCCTCTTCACCGTTGTCCCCGTCCGGCTCTATGCCTTATCGGTGTCGCTGCAGGGAACCTTTTCCGCAGGGCTTACCGGCTACGGACGGAGCATCGGTGAGGTGGGACAGGACATCATCACCGAACTCAGCGAGATACAGATGCTTGCCGATGTAGTGAACAGTTCCCACTTTGGTCTCGGCATCATCACCAGCCCCATCATGCTCCTTTTTTGCGTGATCCTTATGGGCTATGCGGTGCTGAAGGTGTTTTTTGCCAACCTGAAACGCGGGGGCATTTTGCTGATTCAAATTGCGGTCGGCTCTCTCTATATGTTCAGCGTCCCGCGTGGCTATCTGGATGGATTCATGGGCTGGATGCGGCAGGTCATCGGCTTGTGCCTGACCGCCTTTCTCCAGTCCACCATCCTCATTGCGGGACTCATGGTGTTCAGGGACCACGCGCTCATGGGCGTTGGGCTCATGCTCTCTGCCGGCGAAGTACCCCGCATCGCCGGCAGCTTCGGTCTGGACACCACGACAAAAGCCAATATTACGAGCGCCGTTTATACGGCACAGTCCGCGGTGAATGTGACGAGAACCATCGCCGCGGCGATCAAATAAAAGGGTGTGTATGAAATGACACAGTCAATAAGGAAACTTACGATGGGGAGTCTGTTCGATGGCATCTCCGGTTTCCCTCTGGCTTCGGTGCGGTGCGGCATCGAGCCGATCTGGGCCAGCGAGATCGAACCGTTCCCTATACTGGTATCAAAATTACGTTTCCCTCGCATGAAGCAGATGGGAGACATTACAAAGCTGAATGGCGCGTATCTGCCGCCTGTGGACATCATCTGCGGGGGCAGCC
>OKSW01000868.1_pt1 | contig 10949 bp, 5 predicted proteins | sample 1606351 | NCBI WGS metagenome assembly OKSW01 (sample SAMEA3879565, study PRJEB24766) | human gut metagenome | biome: human-associated habitat; feature: feces | place: USA | collected 1985/1987 | reverse complement strand
AGCCGATATTGGGAAAGGGCCGCCCCCGCTGGGGCATCCGCGATCCGTCCCTTCTCGCAGATGGGACAGCGAAGGATCTTGCGTATTTCTTGTTCCATGGCGCCTCGCTTTCTCTGTTCTCTTTTTTGAGAACAGCACATGAAAATTTTTTACAGCAGGTTATGGTTCTCCAACCGAATGCGCATGGCCTGTTTGGATACCTGAAAGATACCTGCCATATCCGTCACCAGCTGTTGGTTCGTCCGTCCGGAGCGCAGCTGATAGAAGCAGCGCTTGACCTGCGGCAGCGGCAGCAGAAGGATAGAGCCCAGCAGGTTCACCTGCACTTCCAATGTGTTGTCGCTCTCATTGCCGGAACGGAGCGCCGCGTTTTCGCCGGTCCCGCTGAACTGTTTCTTATGGAGCAGCCAGTGCCCCAGCTCATGGGCGCAGGTAAAGCGCAGCCGCCCGGTAGATGCTTCCTCTTCGCAGAGAGAGCAGTCGATGAGGATGGTGCCGCCCTTGACGGGAAGAAGGTCATAGCGGTGGTTTTCCCAGTCATAGATCGCTGTGAGACCGTCGTCAAAGATGGTCTCGCCCAAAACCCGCCCATTATTCCGCAGATATTGATACTCCAGCACCAGCCCCTGTGCCTCGATGATGTCCTCAATGGGAATGGCTGCGGGGGAACCGTAATAAAGTCTGGGGTCATAGGCGGTGATCACATCGCGTGCGATTCGCTCCAGCGCCTGTTCGCGGTAATATGCTTTTTTCATGCGTCTATTTCACCGCCCTCTTTGGATTTCTTTGCGCGCTGGGTAATCCGGTCGATAAATTCCTGCCACTCCTGGTCTGTGGCGTCTGCCTCCTTCGCCGTGCGGAGCGCGGCCCGGACGATCTCCCGATCCATGATGTAGTCCGGCAGGTCTGCGGATACCCGGTTATTCTGGGACTTGGCGGCAAGATCCAGCATCTGCTCGGTTTCCACCTTGCTCAGATGCAGTTCCTGCTCCAACCGTTCCAAATATGCGCGCGTCGGCGCCGGTCTGCGGTCGTTCTCAATGTTGCTCAGATAGACTGGCGACAAGTCCAGCTTTGCCGCCAGTGTGCGCAGGGACAATCCGATAGATTGCCGTTTCTCTCGAACGAAGCTGCCGAATGTCTGTTCCAAGTAACTCACCTCCTATCCGTGTTCTCTTCTCTGGAAACACTGTAGCCTCAGTATAGCAAACATTCGTTCGATTGGCAAGACGTGAAAAAGATGGTGTTCCCCGCAAGGAACACCATCCTGAAATTATTTCAGCCACGCTGCCATATCCCGCATTTCCTCCAGCACTGCTGCTGGGCTGACGATGCGAATCTTACCGCTAAAGGTAAAGACCCAACTGAAGAACGGAGGGCTTGGCGCGACCTCGACTGTGGCACGGAAATGCTGTTCATCTACAGTTTCTGTCTGCACATTTTCACCGAAGCGGTCGATCACGCTGCGCATGATCTCATTATCGCACAGCAGTTCTACGGTACAGAGGTCGTCCGGGTACATCCCAAACACCTTGCGGACATACTCCGCCGGATCAAAGTCCGGTGTCTGGACTGCCGTATGTTCCAGCGGTTCGACTGCCGTCATGCGGTCCACCCGAAATTGTGCAATCTTTCCGTGCTTTTCCGACCAGCCTACGGCATAATAGCAATCTCGGCTCCAGATAAGGGCATACGGGCTGAACTGATAGCGGTAACCGTTATGCTTGAGTATCTTTTCTTTCTGCGGGGTGTATTCGTAATACTGAAAGGTGATCTGCCGTTTTTCCTGAATGGCGTTATGGATCTCATCCACGCTGTAATAGATGCACTCATTCTCCGGTTTGGCGGTGCCGTCCATATAAATATGCCGATCCAACTGGCGGGCATGAGATTCACTGGTGAGCTTACCCAACTTTTCAATAAGCCGCTCGCTCTTTTTGGCCGTAATAAAGCGGGAGGATTCTACCGCGTCCACCAGCAGCTTCAGCTCCGGCAATTCAAAAAGCCTTTCGCCCACGAAGTATCGATTCTGGGTGCTTTTGACGCATACGATGTCCATACCGCTGCTTTGCAAGACTTCAATAGCGGAATATACGCTCTTGCGCCCCGCCTGAATGCCATGCTCCTGCCAGAAGGCAAGAATATCCGCCACAGAGGCCGGATGCTGGTCATCCGTATGCTCATACAGATACCGCTGTAATAGCAGCAGACCATATTGGGATTCATTTTTCATGTAGCAGCACTCCATTCAAATGAGAAAAGGCGCGGCGGCGTGGCCGCCGCGCCTTTCGGTGCTTTGCTTTTGCGTTATGCCCGGAGGATCACTTCACGCTGCGATAGATGAAGGTGACGATCTGGGCTCTCGTGCAGTTGTTGTTGGAGCCGAACAGGCCGCCGCCGATACCGCCGGTGATGTCGTTCTTCTCCGCCCAGGTGACTGCCGCCGCGTAGTAAGCGTCAGAGGCCACATCGGTGAAGGCAGAATTGCCGCTGACAGCGGGGCTGCCGTTGGCACGCCACAGGAAGGTGACGATCTGCGCGCGGGTGCAGGTGGCGTCGGGGCTGAACATGGTGTCGCTGGTGCCCTTGGTGATGCCCTGCTCCACAGCCCACAGCACCGCGTCATAGTAGTAGCTGCCAGCCTTCACATCGGCAAAGGGCATGGCGCTGGACTTGGCAGCGGGGCTGCCGGCAGCACGCCACAGGAAGGTGACGGCCTGCGCGCGGGTGCAGATGCCATTGGGATTGAAGGTGGTGGCACTGGTGCCGGTGGTGATGCCCTTGTCCACGGCCCAGATCACGGCGTCCTCATAGTAGGAGCCAGCGGGAACATCGGTGAACACGCCGCTCTGGGTGCTGCCGTCCATCTTCACGAAGACGGCCTCGATGCTGTGGGGCCCCTTCACATTCTGGAATGTATAGGACGTCACCGCGCCCACGTCCTTGCCATCGACCAGCACTCTGGCAACGGCGTAACCCTTGTCCGGGGTGATGGTGAAGGTCTGATCCTTTCCCTCACGGACACTGACACTGCCGGCGGGAGAGATGGAGCCGTTCACGCCTGCGGTGGCCTTGATGGTGTAGTAGCTGTAGCCGCCTCCGCCGGAGCCACCGCCGATATACGTCCACTTGGCCGTCACGGTGACAGCGTGCGCCGGCATCACAAAGCTGGCGGTCTCTTTCGAGGGATCGCTGATGGTCACATCCTCAGAAACCCAGCCGTTGAAAAGGGCATCGGTGCGGCTGTCAGCGGTAATGCTTACGCTCTCGCCCTGCTTGGCAGAAACCTTGTCAGCCTTACCGCCCTTGACAGTGATACTGTAAGTCTTTACGCCCACGTTCTGCGTCTGTACGTAGCCGCAGCCGGCAACCGTGCAGCTGCGCGTGCGGATACCTTCCACCGTTTCGGTAGGCTCAGTCACCCAAGTCCAATCCGTGTAGGTGTGGCCCTTGGTGTTCAGCTTTTCTGCACATTCTGCTTTGGTGCAGGCATTCCAGTGCTGGGTCTTGTCATGCTGCATCTCGCCTGCCTTGTGCTCATGCGGCAGAGCGGAGACCACCTTGGCTTCGTAGAAATCCTCGCATTGGTCATAGCGGTACATAATAGCGCCGTGTTCTTCGGTAGGTTCAATTTCCTTGTAATATTTCCAACCATCGCCCTTGTCAAACTCGTGCGGGCCGGGCTTGACACCGCTGAGATTGCCGGTCAGATCCGTTGCGCCGCAGTAACCGCACTGAGCGGCGTGCTGACTGGACGTGCCCACAGGATAGGTGTTGTCGATGACGGTCTCGCCGCCATACAGAGCCTGCAGCTCCTCGGGGATGGTGAACATAGCCGCGCCCTTCGGTAAGAGGGGACAATAGTCTATCCATCTGTGTTTTCCGTCAGGGCTTGCCATGCCGTCCACACCGCCGGTGCCGGTGCACTCGGGCAGGATGTCGCCCACCTCGTATTCCTCGCTCGCCCAGCCGCAGATGGAGCAGACGTCCTTCACAACAGCCTTGGAGCTGGTGGTGGCGGCCGTGACGATCAGCGGCACCTTGCTGTGCTCGGTCTTTTCAAAGACGTTGATATCGTCGTCAAAAATCAGGGAGTGGGCGCTGCCGATACAGACGCGCCAGTGGTAGGTGTCATTATAAAGGGGGATCTCATTGGCAGGGGTGCCGTCCGGATGATAGGTCTGCACCGTATAGCCCTTGGCCAGCGTGTGCAGCACCTCGCCGGCAGCGGTGTTGGAGGTTTTGGTGTTGCCCTGGGAGTCGGTGACCACGCAGTACACCTTGTAATGCGGCTCCTCGGCGCAGGCGTTGGACCAAATCTCAATGGAGATAGAGGAGGTTTTTCCGCCCTCCTCATCAGAAACCGTCCGATAGAAGTTCTGGATGGATTCGGGGTCGCCGTCCTTGTAGGCGGCGTAATACCACTGATAGGTCAGGCCATCGCCCATGGCGGTGACGCTGAAGCTCATCTTGACGGGACCGAGCTCGTCGTCCCGCACCTTCACAGAGGTCTTATAGGGGTGGCTCTTGATGACGGGGGGCCTGACGTGGCCGCAGTCGGCGCACTTATGGGTGCCGTTGTAGCGGTGCGGAATAATATCACCCTCGGTTTTGTTGCAGGTGCGGCAGGTGAGCAGATGGCCGTTGTTGGTGTCCGTGCCCTCGTCCATATCCTGCCAATACAGATCGACGCACTCGAAGTTCACGTCGATGGTAACAGGAACTTCACCGGCAGGGTTTTTCACCACGCAGACAAAGCGGCGGGAGGTCTTATCATCGCCCTGGCAGGTGGTAAGGTCATCGCCGAAGTAGTCCTGCACCTTGATACGCAGGCGGGCATTGGTCTGACCGGTGAGCAGAACACCGCCGTCGCCTTCTTCGATGGCTTCTTCATACCACTGATATTCCAGTTTTTCGCCCGCCGCCGTAACATAAAGGTTCATGTAGACAGGGGCTGTGGAATCGGTCGGATGAACCTTGGGATCACGGCTGTAATCCAGAATTTCAGGTGCATCAACATCACAGAAGCCGCAGTCTGCGCAGTAGTGGTTGTTGATGTCATGCATAGCAATACCTATTTTTTCGCCGCAGGTATCGCAGTATCTGAAATGATAGCGGTCATCGTCATAGAAAAACGGGCCTGTGCCTGCACAGGTGTGCGAGGAAACCACGGGAATAGGTTCCGTTTTCATGGGGTACTTACAGGAATCACAGTAGAGTGTGCGTTCCCCTGTGGCTGTGGTTGTGGCAGGCGTGGTAACAGTCCAGTACTGGCCCTGATGTGCCTGCTTGGGGAAGTTGTAGAGTCTCGCATCGCAGAGGGCGCACTGACGCCAGTGTCCCTTGTTGTCGGACTGCCAGTCGCTAAGGTTTGTGTGCTGGCACGGTCCGTGTCCGTCGCACTTATCAAGGCACTGGTCGTGCTGATAGCAATAGTGATCCTGCCATTCAGGACTGCCGATGCAGATCTCGTGCTCACAGCCCAGCTCTTCGGCCGCCGCCGCGCAGCACTCCACGCACAGGCCGCATTCGGAGCAGCGTTCAAAATCATCGCAGCACTCGCCGCACTCCTCGCAGAAGTGGTCGTCCCAGCCGCCGTCGTTGGGGCAGGTAAAGTCGTGGTCGCAGTCGCCGCGCTCCTCGTCGCAGCACGCCTTGCAGCCGCCGCAGACGTCGCAGTATTCCTCGATGCAGTGGTCGCCGTCCGCGCACCAGTGATCCTCCCAGTCGGGGCCGTTCATACAGACCTCGTGCTCGCAGCCCTCGCTCTCGCTGAGGCTGTGGCAGCAGTCATAGCAGCGGACCGCGTCGGTGTCGCAGCAGTCGGGGCACAGCTCGCTTTCATCGAAGCACTCACTGCACTCCACGCAGGTATGGGCTTCCATTTCTTCCTCGTTGTCGAAGCAGACGCCGTGCTCACACTGGTTGTCGGACTCGCAGCATTCGGTGCACATAAGGCAGTATTCGCACTGATCGCGGGTGCAGAAAGCAAGCTCGCACGATGAGCAGATGTGATCGGCGTCAATGCTGTCGTGGCAGCCGCTTTCGCCCTCGCATTCGCACTCGTACTGGGCGCGTAGATAGCCGGAGCAGCAATCGGCGCACATGCCGCAGTCCTCGCACTGACCGTCATCGTCGCACAGAGCGCACTCGCCGCACTCGGGGCAGAGGTAATCCTCGGCGCATTCGGCGCAGTGGGTGCCATCGCCGCCGGTGGGGCACCAGCGGTCGCCGGTGATATGCTCCTCGCACTCCTCACAGTGCCAGCCGTAGGACTTGCAGCAGGTCAGGCAGACATTGAATGTGAACTCATCCATGGAGGCATCGCATTCGTACTCCTCCGATTCAAAGCACTCGCCGCACTCCATGCAGTGGCTCTGGCCCTTGGCGCACTCTATGCACTTCTGACAGTCTTCGCAGTAGAGATCTTCGTCATCATAATAGCACCCGTCGCACTCCTCGCACACAAGGCTCTCGCCGGTGCAGTGAGGGCCGGGATCCGCGGAGTGCTCCATCTCGCATTGGGCCGTGCCGCCCAGAAGGAAGCAATCCCCACACTCGACGCAGTGACCATCCAGGTCGGACGCGCAACTCTCACACAGTCTGCATTCGGAGCAGTATACGTCCTCCGCCAAGCAGATCTGGCAGTGCTCGCCGCTGTCCTCGTTGCTGTCGACGCAGTGGAAGCAGGTGCCGCAGCTGTCACAGAAAAAGTCGTCGCCGTAGTCCAGGATACAGCGGTCGCAATAAGGACAGGGGTGGTTTTCCAGCCAACAGTCTGTCTGGGTACAGTTTTCGCTGCACGCGCCGCAGATGCCGCACATATAGTCGTCCCAATGGTAGTGGCCGCAGGCGGGACACTCGGCGCCGTCCTCGTAGCCGGCGTGGACATGAAGCTCCATGCCCGGCAGCAGCGAGAGCAGCATCACGATGCTCAGCAGCCACGACAGGAGCCTCTTTCCACGAGGAGAACTCCTCGTGGAAGAAGTGTACACTTCTTCGTGATTTTGTCTTTTCATTTGTCGTCTTCCTCCTTTTCCGGCTCCCGCGGAACCATGAAAAAAATTGCTCTCCCCGCCGCCGGAATGGGGGACGGCCTGGCGGCGGGAATGCCGTGTCTCAGCTTATTTCTACCATGGCTTTCCGTAAAATGATATAGGCCTACGTCCTGTTTTGGGGCAAAAACCGCAAAAACAGGACTCAGTCATAGACGGAACGCACAAAAGAAAAGGGTATATGTTGGATATTTTCAACAATCAAAAAATGTAGGACGGTTTTTCCGTCCTCCGTCCAGAGATGGGGATGTTCGCCCTTTGGGCAGGTACTGCGGCACGGGAAAAACACCCCTGTGTCCGTTATCGATATGAAAAAGGCTGCCAACCGGCAGCCTTTTTCATCGGTACGATCATTTACCGCCGCCCTGCAGCAGCTCCTCCAGCCGCTCACAGCGCCGGAGAACATCCAGATACGCTTTCAGGCTGTCGTAGGAATCCACTCCCAGCTTGCTGTAGATGTGGCTGTTGTGACCCTTCACCGTCCCCACGCTGATGAACAGCAGGCCGGAGATGTCCTTGACCGCATAGCCCTCGGCATAGTAGCGCAGGATCACACGCTCTGTACCGGTCAGCCCCTTTGCCCGGTCGATCAGCTCGGACACAAGGCTTTCCACCTGCCGGGGCAGGGCGGCCTCGGGCTGGCTCTCCCGCAGGCGGCTGTGGAAGTAGGCCGTCAGCTCGTCGATCTCCCGGATCCCCGTGGGCTGCCAGTCCTGCGCCTGGCTTCTGGCCGCCGCAAAGCCCTGGGCAATGGGCGTGGCAAAGCGGCGGGAAAGGGCGGCGGCCAGCACCAGCATCCCCGCAAGGAAGCCCAGGGAGCCAAGGATCCAGCCGATGCGGGCGGTCTGGGCACGGTGGCGGTAGCCGCTCTCCGGTATCAGCGTCACCGCCGCCAGGGGATAGCCATCCGCCAGCCGTCCGGGGATGATCTGGTACTTTCCGAGATAGGTCGTATCGTTCCAGATAAAGGTATCGTAGTCCCGGCCGCTTCGGATCCTCATCTCACCGGAGGCCGACAGGTCCGTCCCCTCCGTGCTGCCCAGCATGGCCTTATCGAGAAGGAGAGTATCTCCGTTCATGGGAGCCAGCAGCATTATGAAGCTGCCGTAGGAGCCGGAAACTGTACTGTGGGACAGAGTGAAATACAGGTCGCTCAGCTCCATACCGCAGACGCCCCTGACATTACCCGCTCCATCACGCACGGGTACGCACAGAAGCGTCACGCTCTCCCAGGTATCCAGCAGCGGTATCCGTTCTGTCCAGAGGCAGCCGCTGGAGAGTCTGTCTCCGTCCCACGCCATGACCTGCCGGTAGCCGGGGATCAGGGACGTGTCCAGCTCCGGATTCCAGCGGTTATGAAGCTGCAGGCCGTTTTCCCGCGCGGCATCCACCGTTCCCCGGAAATAGGCTGTGGTGCCGCTGGGATGGGCGGAGCGCAGACCGGAATAGCGGAGATACACCCCCATGCGGGAGGTCTTGGATTCCGGCAGCGTTGTATTGGCCGTGGCATCCAGACAGAAATATACGCCGCTGCAGGTGCTTCCCGCCATGGTGGTTTCCAGAGCGGGGATCAGCAGGGATTCCAGCTCTGCGATAAGCGCCGGATCATCGTTCAACGCGTCAAAGGAGAGACCGCGGTGGGCAAGAAAGCTCTCCAGCTCTCCGCCGACCGTTTCGGAAAGCTCAATGCCCTGCGCGGCGAGGGCATCCATCTGGGCAGTAAAAAGCGCGGCGGTGTTGTTCTGCTGCAAAGCCGCCGTTTCTCCGAATTGGCGTGCTGTGCGGGAGAGGACACCCGTCACGCTCAGCAGAAGCAGCGCGGCAGCCAGCATCGCCAGCACCATGCACAGCCAGTACAGCGCCAGACTGCCGCCGATGCTGCGGTTGCCCGCTGAACTGTCAGTTTTGGACAGACGTCTGCTCAAAAGCAGCACGGAGATCCCTCCCTTCCCGTTTTTGTCACTTGCCATAGCTTTTTTGAAGCTCCTCTCGCACGGTACGAAGCAGCGGCTCCAGCGCGTCCGCGCCCTGCTCCAGGTACTGCGCCCGCACGGCCGCCAGGCGCAGACGCACCGCCTTTTCAAAGTGGGTCTCAAGATTGAGATAATCCTCCCGCTGGGGCGGCACATAGAACGTGTAGTCCTGCCGCGTTTTCAGAAAGGCTTCATAGAGCGAAACATACATGGGATCGCTCAGCGTCTCGATGGCGGCAGGCAGGTAGCGGTCAAAGCCTTCCTTCGTCACCGGCATGTATCCAAGAGACGTAACGAAATCCACGTTCCGCTCCGGCTCGGTCAGCCACTTCAGGAAGGTCATGCAGGCCTTTTCCCGCTCCGGCGTGGACTTTACCGTGCAGACTCCCACGCCCCGCTGCATGACCAGCTTTTCTCCGTCCTCAAAGATGGGACAGGGCAGCGAGACGATCTCCACCTGCTCGGTGCGGTTGTCCTCATAGGTCACCACGTCGGAATAGTACAGCACGCTGGCGGATGAGGCGACGGACGCGATCACATCGCCGGTGCGCAGCGGCTCGGTGGCATAGCCGCTGCCCAGCCAAAGCCCGCCGGTCAGCGCGGCTCTGGCGTAAGGCTCCCATGCGTAGGCGAATTTGGGGCCGAAGGCAATGCCGTTCTTGTCGAAAAAGTCCTCGCCCAGCGATTCCACCCCCACCTGGAAATAGTTGAAGTGGTAGTCGTGAACGAAGAAGCACTTGCCGCCCGACCAGTCCGCATACCGCTCCGCCATGGTGTACAGCCCCTCCCAGGTGGCCAGCTCGTCCAGGCTTGCGCCGGTTTCGGCGGCGAAACGGTCAAAGGCCGTTTTGTTCACAAAGAGGATCTCCGTGGATTTTGCCAGCGGCAGAATGACCAGCCGGTCATGGATCGTTCCTTCCTCAACAAATTCAGGGAGGTAGCCCTCCAGCTCTTCGTCGGTGAAATAGTCCCGGTAGTCCGCCAGAATGTTCTCATCCGGCAGCGCCAGCACGGTCTTTGGGTAAGACACGAACAGGTCCGGCAGCTCGGGCGCTCCGGGGTCCTTGTAGGCGGCGGCCAGCACGCTCTCGTGGATAACGCCGCTGTTGCTGACGCTGTCCACCCGCACTCGGATGCCCTGCTCCTGACCCACGGTGCGGTTGAACTCATCCACCAGCGCGTTCATGGGCGAGTTCACCTCACCTCCGTAAACATGCCAGAGGGTGACGGTGACGGGGTCTCCGTTGGTTTCCCCGCAAGCGGCGAGGCACAGCACAAGACCGGCGGCCAGCGCCGCCAGCAGGAAGATTCGTTTTTTCATGGATATGCCTCCTCGCTCGGTGGGAAAGGGTCCCGCCCGCCCGTTTTCGATCTTTGGGAAAAGGCGCTTTGCTTGCGCGTTTATGCCCGGAGGATCACTTCACACTGCGATAGAGGAAGGTGACGATCTGGGCTCTCGTGCAGTCGTTGCCGGAGCCGAACAGGCCGCCGCCGATGCCGCCGGTGATGCCGTTCTTGGCGGCCCATGCCACCGCGTCGGCGTAATAGGCATTGGTCGCCACATCACCGAACTCAGCGCTGCCGCTGACCTTGGGGCTGCCCGCTGCGCGGTACAGGAAGGTCACGCTCTGCGCACGGGTGCAGGTAGCGTCGGGGCTGAACTTGCCGTCGCCGGTGCCGCCGGTGATGCCATTCTCCACAGCCCAGGCAACAGCCTTGGCATAGAAGGCGTCAGCGGGAACATCCGTGAAGCTGCTCATGCTCTTGGGAGCGGGAGAACCGGCCGCACGCCACAGGAAGGTGACGATCTGCGCGCGGGTGCAGGGATCGTTGGGAGCGAACATATTACTGCTCACGCCGTTGGTGATGCCCTTCTCCACTGCCCAATCAATCGCTTCCTCATAGTAGCTGCCTTCTGCTA
>OKSW01000862.1_pt1 | contig 11003 bp, 9 predicted proteins | sample 1606351 | NCBI WGS metagenome assembly OKSW01 (sample SAMEA3879565, study PRJEB24766) | human gut metagenome | biome: human-associated habitat; feature: feces | place: USA | collected 1985/1987 | reverse complement strand
ACGTGGTACCATCCGCCTTGCTGTCGCTCCTCTCGTGGGAGCGTGGATTGAAATAATCTGAAACTAATCATTACTGCGCTGATGAGGTCAGGTCGCTCCTCTCGTGGGAGCGTGGATTGAAATCCCTTTTGAGGTACGAGCCTGTCGATGTTTTTTTCGTCGCTCCTCTCGTGGGAGCGTGGATTGAAATTGCATTTATATACATTAATAAGCGGCAATTTACGTCGCTCCTCTCGTGGGAGCGTGGATTGAAATCTGTCATATAGTGTAATATAATGCATGTAGGGAAGAGTCGCTCCTCTCGTGGGAGCGTGGATTGAAATTAGGAAAGCATGGGAAACTAGGAGAAGAAAAAAAGGTCGCTCCTCTCGTGGGAGCGTGGATTGAAATAGTAAGAAGGCTATCAAAAATTCGCCCAGCACAGCGTCGCTCCTCTCGTGGGAGCGTGGATTGAAATAGTAAGTTTATTGAAGAAGCAGAGGAAGTATCAGTCGCTCCTCTCGTGGGAGCGTGGATTGAAATCTCCTTTAATAGCTTAATACTAAATGACCATAGTCGTCGCTCCTCTCGTGGGAGCGTGGATTGAAATACATATAAATCTAACTTGTGTTGTGTATTTACGTCGCTCCTCTCGTGGGAGCGTGGATTGAAATGTATTCGCACACGTTTTTACTTGAAAGAAAATAGTCGCTCCTCTCGTGGGAGCGTGGATTGAAATCATGAACATAAAGGGAAGCTGTCAAGTGTGATTGGTCGCTCCTCTCGTGGGAGCGTGGATTGAAATGACAACAAGGAAGATAACCCACTCATTGAACAGCGTCGCTCCTCTCGTGGGAGCGTGGATTGAAATACAGAAGCGAGCAAAAAATGTAGCTGCGAATGAGTCGCTCCTCTCGTGGGAGCGTGGATTGAAATAATAAGAGGCGGTGTCACAGGGGCTATGAACTACGTCGCTCCTCTCGTGGGAGCGTGGATTGAAATATCGAAGATGCTGGCGAAAGAGGCACAGACAGCCGTCGCTCCTCTCGTGGGAGCGTGGATTGAAATTCAGTCACGCATAACCAGGGGCCTTTATCAGTACGTCGCTCCTCTCGTGGGAGCGTGGATTGAAATTTTGAACGAGTAACCGAAACTCTTTGCGAGTGCGCGTCGCTCCTCTCGTGGGAGCGTGGATTGAAATTTTCCTGATCAGCTTCAATAACGCCGTGCTCTTTGTCGCTCCTCTCGTGGGAGCGTGGATTGAAATCGTATAGTCCGGAATGTAAATCAATAACGCCCTGGGTCGCTCCTCTCGTGGGAGCGTGGATTGAAATTCGACCAAATCTGTTTTATTGCTGTCGTGTCAGAGTCGCTCCTCTCGTGGGAGCGTGGATTGAAATAAACGTTGGAGGACATACTAGCGGCGTGGGTTGTGGGTCGCTCCTCTCGTGGGAGCGTGGATTGAAATCTGATGGTTCTTTTGGTAAACATGTCCGCTTTGCCCGTCGCTCCTCTCGTGGGAGCGTGGATTGAAATATTCTACGATGTAGACCAAGCTGATGTTGCAAAGGTCGCTCCTCTCGTGGGAGCGTGGATTGAAATCTCAAAGAAAGCAACCGCCTGTTCAGCAGTACGCCAGTCGCTCCTCTCGTGGGAGCGTGGATTGAAATTTAGTCGGTATATCCCCTGTCGTAGCGTAGTTGCGTCGCTTCTCTCGTGGGAGCGTGGATTGAAATATAGAATTAGCCTCTTTGAAGTTAAGACCAAGAAGTCGCTCCTCTCGCGGGAGCGTGGATTGAAATACTGAAAAGATAGAAAAGCTTAAAGAGTTTGAGGTCGCTCCTCTCGTGGGAGCGTGGACTGAAATATCAGCATATGAACCTATACACAATCATAATATGCTGCGTTATTGTAGAATTAGTAGTTAAGTCTATTTTTATAGCAATAACGCGGCTTATAAATAATACATCAGATAATATTGTTGCAAACTAGCAAATAGCAGGTATAATAAAGAGTAACATATTAACAAGGAGGCATATTCATTGGGCATTTACGTTAATCCGACAGGAAGATCGTTTGAGCTTGCGATAAATTCAGAGATTTTTGTTGACAAAAGCGGTCTGATTAAAGAAACGAATAAGTGTATAAATACATTACAAAGGTATATGTGTGTAAGCCGTCCAAGGCGATTCGGAAAGTCAATGGCCATGGATATGCTTTCAGCATATTATGGTCGAAAGACTGATGCAGAAAATTTATTTAAAGGCCTTAAAATAAGTCATGATGAGTCGTATGACAGACATATTAACAAGTATGATGTACTCAAAATTAATATGCAGGACTTTTTGAGTGTTACACACAGTGTTGATGATATGCTTAAAATGTTGTGCGAATACATTACGGATGATTTTTCAATAGAGTGTAAGGATATTATTTTTCGGGACAAGTCAAATATTGTGAGAGTAATGCAGGATGTTTTTATGTCTACAGGCAGGCCGTTTGTGATTCTTATTGATGAATGGGATTGTCTGTTTAGAGAATTTACGCAGGATAAAGAAGCGCAGAAGAAATACCTTGATTTTTTGAGAGGCTGGCTTAAGGATAAAGACTATATAGCGCTTGCATACATGACAGGTATACTGCCGATTAAAAAATATGGTTCACATTCTGCTCTTAATATGTTCACGGAATATTCCATGACAGATATGGGAGCTTTGGCAGAGTACTTTGGCTTTACAGATGATGAGGTCAGAGAATTGTGTGACAGATATGATATGGACTTTGAAGAGGCAAGGGCATGGTACAATGGATATAAGCTCGTGTCCCATAGCAAATATGGAGTAAAGAAATATGCGATGTACAGTCCGAAGTCTGTAGTAGAAGCCATGCTAAAGCATAAATTTGGTACTTATTGGAATCAGACTGAAACTTACGAGGCTCTCAAGGTTTATATTCAAATGAATATGGATGGTCTAAAAGATGCCGTGATTAAAATGCTTGCCGGTGAAAGTGAGAAAATAAATACAGGCACATTTGAAAATGACATGACATCATTTGCCACAAAGGATGATGTGCTTACACTTTTAGTACATCTTGGCTACCTGACATATGATAGTGAGACGGAAGAGGTTTCAATTCCAAATCGAGAGGTGTCAAAGGAATATCTTAATGCAATTAGTACAATGGATTGGGATGAAGTATCAAAATCAATAAAAGCATCACAAAAATTGCTTGAGAGTTTGTGGAATATGAATGGTGCTGCGGTTGCTGACGGAATTGATAAGGCACATAATGAGATATCTATTTTACGGTATAATGATGAGAATTCTTTAAGCTGTACAATTAATTTGGCATTTTATTCGGCCAGGGAGTATTACTCAATAGTTCGTGAATTACCAACAGGAAAAGGCTTTGCTGATGTATGCTTTATTCCAAGAGTGAGTCATTTGGATAAGCCGGCAGTTGTTATTGAATTGAAATATGATAAGAATGTTGATGGCGCCATTTCACAGATAAAGTCGAGACAGTATGTGGAAGCCTTGAAGGATTATAAGGGTAATTTGCTTCTTGTTGGAATAAATTACGATAAAAAGACAAAAGAACATCAATGTGTGATTGAAAAATGGAAGCTGTAAAGGTGAAATTAGCAGGGAGTATAGCAACAATTAATGCTATACTCCCTGCTATTATATTTTTGGTTGCAAGAATTTAGTTTATGCTATAAAATATTTATAACTGTATGCAGATATTTAATAATCACAATATCTGTCTGTATAATAAAATACGCATAAAGAGGACGAAAGAATGATCAACAAATTAGTAGACAAAATCAAGAAAACAAACGCACCTATCGTAGTAGGTCTCGACCCGATGCTTTCATATGTGCCTGAGCATATCACAAAGAAGGCATTTGATGAGCTTGGAGAGACACCGGCCGGTGCAGCGGAGGCTATCTGGCAGTACAACAAGGCTATTGTGGATGCCACATATGACCTGATTCCGGCTGTAAAGCCACAGATTGCCATGTATGAGCAGTTTGGAGTGGAGGGCCTTAAGGCATTCCAGAAGACAGTGGATTACTGTCACGAGAAGGATCTCGTGGTTATCGGAGATGTAAAGCGTGGAGATATCGGCTCAACATCGGCTGCATACGCCACAGGACATCTCGGAAAGGTACAGATCGGCAGCAAGAGCTATTCTACCTTTGATGAGGATTTTGCCACTGTCAATCCATACCTTGGAACAGACGGTATCAAGCCATTCGTAGATGTATGCAAGGAGGAGAAGAAGGGTATCTTCATTCTTGTAAAGACATCTAATCCATCAAGTGGAGAGTTTCAGGACCGTATGATTGACGGACGCCCATTATATGAGTGGGTAGGCGAGAAGGTTGCAGAGTGGGGAGCTGACTGCATGGGTGATTCATACAGCTATGTAGGTGCGGTTGTCGGTGCAACATACCCTGAGCAGGGTAAGATTCTTCGTAAGGTAATGCCAAAGAGCTTCATCCTCGTACCGGGCTACGGCGCACAGGGAGGCAAGGGGGCAGACCTTGTTCATTTCTTCAATGAGGACGGACTTGGTGCAATTGTCAATTCATCACGTGGAATCATCTGCGCATACAAGCAGGATAAGTACAAGGATATGGGCATCACAGCAGAGAATTTTGCAGATGCATCACGCAAGGCTGTTGAGGATATGATTGAGGATATCTCAGGAGCACTTGCAAATCGTTAATAAGTTATTCAGAAATTCAGAAAGCTTAAATATATTAACAAATGAAACCAGGGAGATAAAATGGCAGAGAAATTTGAGGAGATTGCAGTTGTAGTTGACCAGAGCTCACTCGGCAATGGCATCTACGACATCACACTTAAGACAGACAAAATTGCAAAGGCAGCAAAGGCGGGACAGTTTGTATCGGTTTACTCAAACGACAAGAGTAAGCTGCTTCCGCGTCCGATAAGCCTTTGCGGCATAAACAGAGATGATGACACCATTCGTCTTGTGTACCGTGTGACAGGTGAAGGCACGGGAACAGAGGAATTTTCAAAGCTTGTCAGGGGCGATAAGGTAAGGATTTTAGGACCTCTTGGAAACGGCTTTACAGTGCAGCCGGGAAAGAAGGCATTTCTTATCGGCGGAGGAATCGGAGTGCCGCCTATGCTGCAGCTTGCCAAGGATATAAATGCAGGCATTGTGCAGACATCAGGTGAAGAAAAAAATTCGGGACAGGCAGCAATGGAAGGTGCAGAAATTAAAACAGCAGTATGCGATATGAATATCGTCATGGGCTATCGCGATGAGAATACCTTCCTGCTCGATGAGTTTAAGGAACAGGCAGCTTCCTTTGTAGCTACAGAGGACGGCAGTGTCGGCACAAAGGGCAATGTCATTGATGCAATAAAGGAGAATGCTCTTGAGGCAGACGTGATTTATGCATGTGGACCTATGCCTATGCTTCGTGCACTCAAGGCTTACGCTGCAGAGCATGATATGGACTGCTTTGTATCAATGGAGGAGCGCATGGCATGTGGAATCGGTGCATGTCTTGCCTGCGTATGCAAGACAAAGGACAAGGATGCCCACAGCAATGTAAACAACAAGCGTATATGCAAAGAGGGTCCTGTTTTTGATGCGAAGGAGGTGGAGCTGTAATGAGCAATATGTCAGTAAAGGTGGCCGGCGTTGAGTGGAAAAATCCTGTTACAGTTGCATCCGGCACATTCGGCTCAGGCGCAGAGTACAGCGAGTTTGTTGATTTAAACAGACTTGGTGCAGTCACCACAAAGGGTGTTGCGAATAAGCCGTGGGAGGGTAATCCCACACCGAGAGTAGCTGAGGTGTACGGCGGCATGCTCAATGCAGTCGGACTTCAAAATCCAGGCATCGAGCTTTTCTTAAAGAGGGATATTCCTTTTTTAAAGCAGTTTGACACAAGGATTGTGGTAAATGTCTGCGGTCATTCGCTTGACGAGTATCTTGATGTGGTAAAGCGTCTTGCAGACGAGCCTATTGATATGATGGAAATAAATATCTCATGCCCGAATGTAAAGGAGGGCGGAATTGCCTTCGGAACAGATCCAAAGGGGGTTGAGACCATCACAAGCGAGATTAAAAAATATGCAAAGCAGCCTGTTATCATGAAGCTTTCTCCAAATGTCACAAGCATTGCAGAGATAGCAAGGGCGGCAGAGGCCGGTGGAGCTGATGCGGTTTCGCTCATCAATACCATTACAGGCATGAAGATTGATATAAACAGAAGAAGCTTTGTGCTGGCAAACAAGACAGGCGGCATGAGCGGTCCGGCTGTACATCCGGTTGCAGTGCGCATGGTTTACGAGACAGCACATGCAGTCAATATCCCGATTATCGGAATGGGCGGTATCACAAACGCTGCCGATGCCATCGAGATGATACTTGCCGGAGCTACGGCAGTTTCAGTCGGCACAGCAAACTTTGTGAATCCAAAGACCACAGAGCAGATAGTGGATGGCATCGCAGAGTACATGGACAGGTATGGAGTTAAGGATATTTCAGAGCTTGTCGGCGCGGTTGACAGATAGAGCATAAGGGATAGACGGAGGAGAAAATAATGATTCTGGCAGTAAAATACGTGCCTGCTATGTATGCCACAGTCTGGGCGCTTGTTCCACCTGTTGTGGCTATAGTTCTGGCACTTATTACAAAGGAGGTCTACAGCTCATTATTCGTCGGAATAGTGATCGGCGGACTGTTTTATGGAAATGTATTTCAGTCTGGTTTTTCGGCTGAGAGATCAGTGCTTCACATATTCGAGGACGGACTTGTCGGAGTGCTATCGGATCCGGACAATGTGGGAATACTGATATTTTTAGTCGTGCTCGGTGTCATGGTGAGCATGATGAACAAGGCAGGCGGCTCGGCGGCCTTTGGAGAATGGGCGAGTGAGCACATAAAGACAAGGATCGGTGCCCAGCTTGCAGCTATAATGCTTGGAGTGCTCATATTTATAGATGATTACTTCAACTGTCTGACAGTGGGAAGTGTGATGCGTCCTGTCACCGACAAGCATCAGGTTTCCAGAGCAAAGCTTGCATATCTGATAGATGCCACAGCAGCGCCCGTGTGCATCATTGCACCTATATCATCGTGGGCAGCCGCAGTCACAGGCTTTGTAAAGGGAGAGGATGGCTTTTCTATTTTCATAAAGGCCATTCCGTACAATTACTATGCGCTCTTTACCATTGTCGCCATGGTGACACTTGTTATCTTGCAGGTGGATTTCGGTCCTATGGCAAAGCATGAAGCCAATGCCAAAAAGGGCGATCTGTTTACCACAGGAGACAGACCATATGCAGAGTCAAAACAGGATGTGATAAAGGGCAAGGGAAAGGTTATAGACCTTATATTTCCTATACTGGTGCTCATAATATGCTGCATCATAGGAATGATATACACAGGAGGCTTTTTTGACGGAACAGGCTTTGTCGATGCGTTTGCAGGAAGCAATGCGTCGATTGGTCTTATGCTCGGAAGCTTCTTTGCACTGATAATCACCATATGCTTTTACTCAATCAGAAGGGTGCTAAGCTTTACGGATTGCTGTAATTCAATCCCTGAGGGCTTTAAGGCGATGGTACCTGCAATACTTATACTGACCTTTGCATGGACACTAAAGACCATGACAGAAAGCCTTGGCGCCAAGGAATTTGTCGCAGGCCTAGTGGGAGGAGTATCGGGACCACTCCTTGGACTGTTTCCTGCAATCATATTCCTGGTGGGAGCCTTCCTTGCCTTTGCAACAGGAACCTCATGGGGCACATTCGGTATACTCATACCGATAGTAGTAAACATCTTCTCAGGCACAAACCATACGATGATGATTATCTCAATCTCAGCGTGCATGGCAGGTGCAGTATGCGGAGACCACTGCTCACCGATATCCGATACAACCATCATGGCATCGGCAGGAGCCCAGTGCAACCACATGAACCATGTGTCCACACAGCTTCCGTACGCAGTGCTTGTGGCAGCCATATCATGCCTGACCTACATCATAGCAGGCTTTGTCAGAAATCCTGTAGTACCTTTTATCATAGGAGTGCTTATCCTGATTGGAACCTTTGTCGGAATCAAGTATATTACGAGAACCGATAAAGCAAATGAACAGGCGGAGTAGCCAAAGGGAGACCAAAAAGAGTTCTATTTTTCACAGACTTTGTGTCTGCGAATGATAGAACTCTTTTTTTATGGTAAGTTCGATACCGGACGGACGCCTGTGCAGTCGTCTGGTTGCTATCAATAAAATTTATAGCCCGCTAACAAATATTAATAACCCTAATTACATTTACAAAAATATCAATTAGTGGTAACATATCAATAACTTAGAAATCATATTTGAATGGTAGGAAATCCCAGCCGTACAAACTAAGCTCAAACTCATAACAAACTCAAAACAAACATTAACAAAAAAGAGGTAATATCAATGGCAAAAATTGCAAAGCAGCTCACTGAGCTGATAGGTCACACTCCACTTCTGGAGCTGACCAATTATGAAAAAGCCCTTGGGCTTGAAGCAAAAATCATAGCAAAGCTGGAGTATTTCAATCCACTTGGAAGTGTAAAGGACAGGGTGGCGGCAGCTATGATAGAGCAGGGCATAAAGGATGGAAAGATAAATCAGGACACAATAATCATAGAGCCGACAAGTGGCAATACCGGAATCGGACTTGCATTTGTGGCAGCCTCAAAGGGGCTTCACCTGATACTTATAATGCCTGATACCATGAGCGTTGAGAGAAGAAAAATAGTCACAGCGCTTGGCGCAGAGATAAAGCTCACACCGGGGCGTGAGGGCATGAAGGGTGCAATTGATGAGGCGCAGAGACTTAAAGAGCATTATGGCAATGCCTTTATTCCACAGCAGTTTGAGAATCAGGCCAATCCTGATATCCACAGAGCTACAACCGCTCAGGAAATCTGGGAGGATACAGATGGAAAGGTAGATATCTTTGTATCATCTGTCGGAACAGGAGGCACCTGTACAGGCACCGGGCTTGGATTGAGAGACCATAATCCTGATGTAAGGATAGTAGCTGTTGAACCAAAGAGCTCACCGGTACTCTCAGGCGGAAGACCGGGGCCACACAAGATACAGGGAATCGGTGCAGGCTTTATTCCGAAGGTCATGCGCATGGATATAGTGGATGAGGTGATTCCGGTGGAGAATGAGGCCGCTTTTGACAAGGCAAGAGAGGTTGCAAAGAGCGACGGACTTCTCGTTGGCATATCCTCAGGAGCAGCAATATATGCGGCAACAGAGCTTGCGAAAAGACCTGAGAACAAGGGAAAGAATATCGTGGTGCTGCTTCCGGATACAGGAGAAAGATACCTGTCCACACCGCTTTTTACAGTAAACTAATGGCATATAAACTTACGGCATAAGCTTGCTTTGCCGGAAACTGTAACATGAAAAATGAGAAACATACATGAGAAACATACATAAATACACGGCAGCGGTGATGGTGGTGTCACTTTTTCTGACAGGCTGCTCAGGTAAGAAGGATGATGGCACAGTCACCATAACCAATGTGTCATATGATCCGACACGAGAGTTTTACGAAAAATACAACAAAATATTCGAGTCTTACTATGAGAGCGAGCACGGCAAAAGGATAAATGTGATTCAGTCACATGGCGGCTCGGGAGCGCAGGCTCGTTCGGTTGTGGAGGGCTGTAATGCAGATGTTGTCACACTGGCACTCGAGCATGACATAGACCTGATACAAAATACCGGCTTAATTGAAAAGGGCTGGATTGATGAATTTCCAAAAAGCTCTGCACCGTACACATCAACCATCGTTTTTCTTGTAAGAAAGGGCAATCCAAAGCATATAAGCGACTGGAATGACCTGGTGAAAAAGAATGTGGATGTGATTACGCCTGATCCAAAGAGTAGTGGCGGAGCCTGCTGGAATTTCCTTGCAGCGCTAAGCTATGCGAAGACAAATTATGACAGCCTGAAGGAACAGAAATCGTTTATGAAGAAGCTGTATGAAAATGTCACAATTATGGATTCGGGTGCGAGAGGCTCAACAACCACATTTGTGGAAAACGGTCAGGGAGATGTGCTCATAGCGTGGGAAAACGAGGCACTTACGACCATGGATTCATATCCGGGCAAGTATGAGATAGTGAATCCGTCCGTCAGCATCTTAGCACAGCCCTCTGTTGCTATTGTGGATGACAATGCAAAGAGCAACGGAACACAAGAGGTAAGCAAAGAATACCTACAGTATCTCTACAGTGATGAGGCACAGCAGCTGATTGGCGAAAGCGGCTACAGACCAACCAATCAGGATATATTAAACCGGTTTTCCGACAAGTTTGATTTAAATATCAGGCTTTGGAGCATAGAGGCTTACGGCGGATGGAATGAAGCCTACAAGACATATTTCGATGATGGAGCAATGTTCGATGAAATATACGGCAACTGATAAAACAGCAAAAGAGAAAACTAAATCAAAGAACATAAAGACCAGAGTCATACCGGGCTACCATCTTTCGCTTGGAATAGTGGTCACGATGCTTTCAGTCATCGTTCTCATTCCGTTAGCATCAGTGCTTGTGTATTCGCTAAAGATATCGCCGGGCGATTTCGTGGCACTTATCATGAAGGAGAATGTGAGGAATGCCTTTATCACAAGCATCACCTCATCATTTATCGCAGCAATCGTAAATGTGGTATTTGGACTCATCGTGGCATGGACGCTTGTGAAGTACGATTTTCCCGGGAAATGGCTGCTTGACGGACTTATAGAGCTTCCGTTTGCACTGCCGACAGCGGTTGCGGGCATCACGCTCTCAAAGCTGTACTCAGGCACAGGCTTTTTTGGTAAGGGCCTTGGCAAGTTTGGAATAGATGTAGCTTACACACAGGCAGGAATAGTTGTGGCACTTGTTTTTGTAGGCATTCCCTTCGTAATAAGAGCTGTACAGCCGGTGCTTGAAAAGATGGATAATACATATGAGGAGGCCGCTTA
>OKSW01000851.1_pt1 | contig 11128 bp, 7 predicted proteins | sample 1606351 | NCBI WGS metagenome assembly OKSW01 (sample SAMEA3879565, study PRJEB24766) | human gut metagenome | biome: human-associated habitat; feature: feces | place: USA | collected 1985/1987 | reverse complement strand
CGCAGGTTCTCGTCCTTCAGGCCGATGCCCAGCAGCCAGTTGTGGCAGAAGGTGCGCCAGTAGTTGAACCACTCCAGATCGGTGCCGGGCTTGCAGAAGAACTCCAGCTCCATCTGCTCAAACTCGCGGACGCGGAAGATGAAGTTGCCCGGGGTGATCTCGTTGCGGAAGGACTTACCGATCTGGCACACGCCGAAGGGCAGCTTGCGGCGGGTGGTGCGCTGGGTGTTGACGAAGTTGGTGAAGATGCCCTGCGCCGTCTCAGGCCGCAGGTACACGGTATTCTTAGCATCCTCGGTGACACCCTGAAACGTCTTGAACATCAGGTTGAACTGGCGGATGTCGGTAAAGTTGTGCTTGCCGCAGGTGGGGCAGGGGATATTCTTGTCCTCGATGAAGTCCTTCATCTCCTGCTGGGAGAAGGCGTCGATGGGCTTGGGCAGCTCCACGCCGTTGGTCTGGCACCAGTCCTCGATGAGCTTATCGGCGCGGAAGCGCTCCTTGCACTCCTTGCAGTCCATCAGGGGATCGGAGAAGCCGGCCAGATGACCGCTGGCCACCCACGTCTGGGGGTTCATGAGGATGGCGGCGTCCTGTCCCACGTTGTAGGGGTTCTCCTGCACGAACTTTTTCCACCATGCCTTCTTGATGTTGTTCTTCAGCTCCACGCCCAGCGGGCCGTAGTCCCATGTGTTGGCAAGGCCGCCGTAGATCTCGGAGCCTGCGAAGATGATGCCGCGGTTTTTGCACAGCGCCACGATCTTGTCCATGGTCTTTTCGGTGTTTTTCATGTGCTCGTCTCCTTTTATGTGAATATTTTTGGAAAACAAAAAACGCCCTGATGCCATTGCTGACATCAGGGCGAACTAAGCTTTAGTCCGTGGTTCCACCTGAATTTGGATCGCTCCACACTCTCTTGCCGGTAACGGGGCATCCGGCGGGCATTTCCTCCCGCAGCTCCGGGCAGCCACGCCCTTCATCGCCGATAACAGGGAAAGCATAGCATCTTTTCGCCCGCCCGTCAAGGTCTATTTTTCCCCGTCCTCCATCGCCTCCTCCCAGCAGCGCGGCTCCTCATCGGAGACGGTGCCGTTGCTGTCCACATAGCGCGTCACGGTGTTCCCGCCGCTGCTGTCCTCGGAGAAAACCACCGACCAGCAGCCGGTCTTCACATCGTATCGGCCCCACGCCATGGTGTATGCGCCGTCGTACTGCGCCTCCGCCAGCTCGATGGCCTGCTGCTCCGTCAGGATGCCCCGCCCGATCTGGGCGGTACCCAGGATAGCCAGCACCTCGTCCCGGCAGCCATCCCACGCGGCGCTGCCCATCACGCCGTCGTCATCGGGCATACACACATAGCTGCCCGGTACGCCCTGAAACGCGATATTGACCCAGACGGTACTCTGCCCGCCCTCGGTGTACTGCCACACCCTCTGGCCGCCGGACAGCGTCAGATCCTGCTCCGTCACGCCGGTGCCGCAGATGCCGTAGCCGTCCAGCCAGCAGGTCAGCCGGAAGGCGACAGACCTCTCCCCGGTCTTTCCGAAGCGCAGGCCGGACTGTCCTTCCTCCTCCAGCGTCTCCCACCACCAGCCATCGGGGATGGTCAGCGCCACGTCCACGTTCCCCTCGGTGTATTCAGCCAGCTGACCGGTGATCTCCGTCGGCTCCGGCGGGGAATCGACCGGCGGCTTGTCCCCCTCCAGCGGGACGGCGGACCATTCGCAGGCTACCAGCAGCGCGGCGCAGCACAGCGCCAAAAAACACGTCAAAAATCGTCTCATCCTCGCGCCCTCCTTTTCCGCATAAGGTCTTTCGCCTATACGCTCTTCTATCCATAAGACGAAGCGGGGAGGGAATCGGTTCCCTCCCCGCCTGATGCGTATGATGTATGCTTACATATCCACCGGTGTCAGATCGCTCTCCGCCACCTGATGCAGCTCCTTTTTGTTGAGGATCTCGTACATACACGGCACCACGAACAGCGTCATCAGCGTGGCGTACAGCAGTCCGCCGATACAGACCAGCGCGATGGGCTGGATCAGCGCCGTACCGGCGTTTTTTGCCAGCGCCGTAACGATCAGACCGAGAATGGTGGTCAGACTGGTCATCAGGATGGGCCGCAGACGGGTAACGCCCGCGTCGACAATGGCCTCCCGCAGGCCCATGCCCGCCAGACGCTGCTGGTTGATGTAGTCCACCAGCACGATACCGTTGTTGACGATGATGCCCACCAGCATCACGAAGCCGATGAGGCTGATGACCGACACCTCGATGCCGGAGAGCAGCAGCGCCAGGAAGCCGCCGGTGAACGCCAGCGGGATGGTGAACATCACGATGAACGGTGCCTTCAGGGACTGGAACTGCGCCACCATGATGAGGTACACCAGCACCACGCCCAGCAGCAGCATCAGCAGAAGCTGCTGCATGGCGTTCATGATCTGCTCGTTCTCGCCGTCGAACTCCACGGTGACGCCCTCCGGCAGCGTGACAGACCCCAGCGCCTTCTGCACCGCCGTCGTGACCTTGGTCACGTTGTAGCCGTCCGCCACCGCCGCCGACACGGTGATGCACCGCCGCTGCTGGTCGCGCTGGATGCTGTTGAGGGACACCGTCTCCTTGACCTCGGCTACCTCCCCCAGCTTGAAGGAGGTATCCTCGTCCTGACTGTCCCCGCCGGTGAGCTGGCTCAGTCCGGCGGATGCGGAGGAGCTGCTCATGCCGCTCATGCCGCTCATGCCGCTGCTCATACTGCTCATGCCGCCCATACTGCCCATGGACGAGGACATAGAGCTGTCCATACCACTCATACCGCTCATACCGCTCATGGACGAGGACATAGCGCCGCTGTCCGGCGAAATGGTCAGATCCATCAGCTTCTCGCGGGTCAGCTTGCTGCCCGCCGCCGCGTCCACGATCATCTCCATGCTCTCGCCGTCCAGCGTCACATCCGCCACGGTGGTGGTATCCTGCAGCGCCGCCGCCACCTGCATATAGATCTGGGCCACGGTGATGCCCTTGGTCATAGCCTTGTTCCGGTCCACCACCACCTGCAGAGCGGGGGCGGCGTCCTCCAGACCGTCGGAGACATCCTGCACGCCCTCCACCTGCTCCATCCGCTGTCCCAGCGAACGGGCGGCGCCTTGCAGCGACTCCATGTCGCTGCCGTACACCCGCAGGGAAACGCCGGTGCCGGTCATATAGCTCATCATGCCGCTCATGACACCGGCGGTGGTCACCTTACAGGGCAGGTCGGCGCACAGCGCCTCGATCTCCTTCCCCGCGTCGGAGCCGAAGGTACCCTCCGGCATGGTGAGGTAGCCGGTGACGTCAAATTCGCCGTTGTCGCCGCTGGCCATACTCAGGCCGCCCATGTTGCCGCTGCCCATCATAAAGCCGGCGGACTCTATATTTTCCACGGACATGACCCGCTCCACCACCTGATCGGCCAGGTCCACCGCCTCTGCGCGGGTGATGTCCTCCGGCATGGTGACGGTGACAGACAGGTTGTTCATATCGATCTCCGGCATGAACGTGAAGCCGCGGCTCACCGCGCCCCACGCCGTCGTTACCAGCAGCACCAGCGACAGCAGCAGCACACCGGCCTTGTGATCCAGCGACCACGCGATGGCCCTGCGGTAGGCGGGATAGATCTTATCCAGCAGACCCGGCTTCGGCACGAACTCGCGCCGCAGCATACCGGAGGCCATGGCCGGTACCAGTGTCAGCGACACCAGCAGGCTGGCCAGCAGCGAATAGGTGATGGTCAGCGCCAGATCGGTGAACAGCTGGCGGGTCAGACCCTCCACGAACACGATGGGCGCGAACACGCACACCGTGGTAAGGGTGGACGCCGTCACCGCGCCCAGCACCTGCTGGGCGCCGGACACCGCCGCCTGCACGATGGTGGCGCCCTTGGCCCGCAGACGGTAGATATTCTCGATGACCACCACCGAGTTATCCACCAGCATACCCACCGATACCGCCAAGCCGCTGAGGGAGATCATGTTGATGGTCACGCCGGTGAAGTACATCAGCACGACCGCGAAAATGACGCTGACGGGGATGGAGAGCAGCGTGATAACGGTGGGACGCCAGTCACGCAGGAACAGAAACAGCACCACCACGGAGAACAGCGCGCCCCACAGCAGGGACGAGAGGATCGTCTCCACGATCAGGTAGATATAGTCGCCCTGATCCATCAGCGGCACGAAGGTGAGCCCCTCGTACTGGCTCTCCAGCTCCCGGAACCGGTCGGTAAGGTTGTTGGACACCGCCGCCGTGGCGTAGTTGGACTGCTTGTTAAAGGACAGCAGGATGCCGTTTTCGTCGTCAAGCTTGGTGTACAGCTGGTCGCTGTCGTCCGTCACCACCACGGTGGCCACATCGCCCAGCGTAATGGGGTCGATGCCCTCCAGCCCCAGATCAAACAGCACCATATTCTCCAGCTCGGTGCTGTTTTCAAACTTCTGCCCCACCGACACCATGTAGCTCACGCCGCTGTTGTCGTCGATGTAGCCCGCAGGCATGGAGAAGTTCTGCGCCGTCAGCAGGCCGCTGACGGTGGTGATGGACAGGAGGCCGCCCAGATCGGTCTGGGATTCCACCTTGTCGTATGCCTCCCGCAGCTGCTTGAGGCCGCTTTCGATCTGGCTCTTTGCCTGACTGAGCTGCAGCTCCGCGCCGGTCATCTGGGATATACCGTCCATCATCTGCACCAGAAAATCGGAGATATCGCCCTCCAGCTTGCCGCTCTCCAGCTCCTTCATCAGCTTTTCTATACTGCTTTTCAGTGTATCCAGACCGTCCTTCAGCTGCTTCAGCGTCCCATCCGGGTCGGTGATGAAGCCGCCCACCAGGTCGTCGATGTCCAGACCCTCCAGCTTATCGTACAGCTCCTTCAGGTTTTTATAGACCTCGTCCACCGAATCGCCCACCGTGCCGGCTACGCCGTCCGCTGCGGCGCGTTTGGCGTCGGACAGCGCCTTTTCACCATCCTCCACCTGCTTCTTGGCAGCGTACAGCTTGCCCTCCGCCTTTTTCAGCTGGGCCTTCACCGCGTCCGCCAGCTTGGCGGACAGCGCCTCCATCTTCTCCTGATCCAAAATCACATGGGCCTGCCGGGTCAGCGCGCCGGATACCGTGACGCTGGCCACGCCGCTGACGCCCTCCAGCTTGCCGGTCAGCTCGTCCGTCACCAGATCGCTGAGGGCGTAGACGTCGCTGCCCTCCCGGGACACAGCGGCCACCATCACCGGGATCATGGACGGGTTGATCTTCAGCACATAGGGGGTTCCCACCATGTCGGACCACTGCCCCTCCAGCACGGATAGCTTCTGCTGGATATCCACACTGACGGTGTCCATGTTCACGCCGTCCTCAAACTCCAGCATCACCATGGACACGCTGTTCTGGCTGGTGGAGGTGACCTCCTTGATCTGATCCAGCGTGGCCATGGACTGCTCCATGGGCCGCGTGATCTCCTCCTCCACCGCCTCGGGACTGGCGCCGGGATCGGCGGTGACAATAATCACATAAGGAAAATCCATATTGGGCAGCAGATCCGGCGTCATCCGCAGATACGCCACGATACCCAGCACCACCACCGCCAATACCACCACAAATACCGTCAGCGGCCTCTTTACGCTGAATTTTGCCATACTCCCGCTCCTCCATGGCACTCGCCTGATTTTATCCACATGGGCATACGCCCGATTTTATCCAATGAAGTAGTCTACCATGCCGCTGCGCGCTGTGCAAGCGGCACACCTAAAAATTAACGAAACCGTTACAATATCCCCTGTTCCCGCGAAAAAACGTTCGTTCACCGAACGATTTTGGGAAAAGCGCAGGCGGAAAAAACGGGAGAGACACCTCTCCCGTTCTATGTACCGTGCCGCCGGGTCTATACGATGCGGAAATTACCCTCTGCCATGGCCGCCTGCCGCGCCGCACGCTGCTGCGCCAGCGCCTCCTGCAAGGCGGCAATGATGCTGTTGGACACCAGAAAGCCTCTGGGCGTCAGACGCCAGCCGCCCTCGGTGCGTGAGGCAAGACCCGCTTTTTCATACTGCTCGAACAGCGTTTCCATAGGCTGGAACCGCTGGCGGTAGCGCTTCTCAAAGGTCTGCCGGTCGATGCCCGCCGCCGTCCGCAGCGACAGCATCACATACTCATAATCCCGCGCCAGCGTGCTGTCGGTCTCGGACTCCGACAGCACCAGCCTGCCCGCGATATAGCTGTCGATATCCCGCACATAGCCGTACCGAACGCCGCCGAAGTCGGAGTGCGCCCCCGGCCCGAAGCCGGCGTACTCCTCCATGCGCCAGTATTTCAGATTGTGGCGGGATTCCTTACCGGACTTGGCGAAATTGGAGATCTCGTACTGCTCGTAGCCCATCTCGCCCAGCGCCGCCACGGTGTACAGGTACATATCCGCCTGCGCATCATCATCCGGCAGCGTCAGCGTCTGCCGCTGCTGCCACAGGGGCGTACCCTCCTCCAGCTTCAGACCGTAGCAGGAAAGATGCTCCGGTCCCAGTGCCACGGCGTCCGCCAGCGTCCGCTGCCAGTCCTCCATGCTCTGCCCCGGCAGGCCGTAGATCAGATCCAGACTCAGATTTGTGAACTTCGCCTTCCGCGCCGCCATCACCGCCTGCTGCACCTGCTCATAGGTGTGTACCCGCCCGATGCGCCGCAGCAGGGCGTCGTCGGTGGACTGCACGCCGAGGGACAGACGGTTGAAGCCCGCCCGCCGCAGCTTCCGCAGCTCCTTCCAGTCCCCGGCGCTGTCGGGATTGGCCTCCAGCGTGATCTCCGCGTCCCTTGCCACGTCGTACCGCCGAAGCACCGTTTGCAGGATACGGCAAAGCCGCGCCGCACCCAGATAGCTGGGCGTGCCGCCGCCGAAATACACCGTATCCACCTGCATCCCGGCGGCGCGGGGCGCTACCTCCTCCAGATGGCGCAGCAGTGCCGCCATGTAGGCGTCCATCTTCTCCTCGCTGTGGGCCAGCGAGTAGAAGTCGCAGTAGGCGCACTTGGCCTTGCAGAACGGGATGTGGATATACAGCCCCAGCGCGGGCTTTCCCTGCCGCCCGCTCATGGCTGCACCTGCGGCGGCAGGATGGTCACCGCGTCGTAAAAGCAGTTCACCTTGCAGCCGCGGCAGCCGATGCACTGCTGCTGGTTCACCTCATAAATGCCGTCCTCCCGCAGAAGAATACACTTTACGGGACAGAACATGGCGCACCAGCCGCAGCCGGTGCAGCTCACCTCGTCGATCACCGCCAGCTGTATGGCCTTTCGCCCAAAAGGGTGTGCCGGATCCGTCATGGGCTCACCCGCCTTTCCTCAATTTTATCTCTCTGATTATAGCCGTTTTTCTCGCTTTTGACAAGCCCGCATGAAACGCTGCCCTGCGGCGCACACTATGGGAGAAAGGAAGTGACTGCCATGACCCCCGAGGCATATCAGGCGCTGGTGAAGCAAATGTCGCCGCCGTCCCCCATCGTTAAGAACACGGCGCTGGCCTTTCTGGTGGGCGGCGCCATCTGCACCGTGGGGCAGCTCCTGTCCCACTGGTACGGCGTACTGGGGCTGGATATCTCCGACGCCGGCACCGCCACATCGGTGACGCTGGTGTTTCTGTCGGCGCTGGCCACCGGACTGGGCGTATACCACAGGCTGGCGCGTCTGGCCGGTGCCGGTACGCTGGTACCCATCACCGGTTTTGCCAATGCGGTGGCGTCCCCCGCCGTGGACTTTCAGACGGAGGGGCTCATCACCGGTACCGCCGTGAAGATGTTCACCGTGGCCGGGCCGGTCATCGTATTCGGCACCGCCGCCAGCGTGGTCTACGGACTGGTGCTGTGGCTGGTTTTTTATATCGTTTTTTGCAGCAGACTCAGTTGTCCACGCGGTTGCGCCACTCCAGCTCCTGCTCCAGCTCGAACTTCAGCTTCTTGTTCTCCTCCACCAGCGCATCGTAGTGGGTACCCTGTACATAGTACTTCACAAATGCGAAGGTGGCCTCGTTGAACTCCTCCTCGGTGTACTCCGGCAGCAGAGAGCCGCCCTTGCGGCGCAGACCCGTCACGCTGATGACCACCAGACGGCGATGCTCCTCACTGAGCTGGAACAGCTTCAGGGATTCGGGGATGCTCAGTTCCAGATCGTACCGCTCGTTGACGATCTCCAGCAGGCGGCGCTGCTCCGGCTTGGCGGAGACGATGACGCCGTGCTCGGCGAACAGACGCTTGAGGTAGGAGGCGGAGACCTCCTCGCGGGTGATGGTGCCCTTGCCGATGCCGGTGAGCATGGTATTGGACAGGTTCAGGCTGACATAAACCTCCTGACCGGTGGTGGGATAACTCATGTGCGTACCTCCTGCATTGCAAAATTGGTTTTCCTCCGTCCGAGACGGCCTTTTTTGTTCTGCTGTCAGCATACCACAATGCGCTGCAAATAGCAACACAAAGTTGTCCCAAGTACGTCTATTTATACGAAAAAACACACTATTTTTCCGAAAGAAAGGCACTTTCTTCTCCCAAATGTACCATACGACCCAAACAGTCCGAAAGGCTCCCACCACCGGCTTTTTCCCGCAGCGCGTGGGGGCGAAAGCGGCAACGACGTATGGGCGGAAGGGACGCCGCTCAGACGCCGGTCAGGTCAAAGGGCGGCGTATACTCCTCCCTGGCCGCCGTGCGCTCTTGGGTAAAGCCGTCGGTGATGCCGCAGTTGTGCATATAGTCTGCGGCGGCGCGGTACTCGGCGCGGGTGAGGCAGCGGGCCAGGCGTCCTTGTGCGCCGGGCTGGGGGGTGTACTGGCTCATGAGGGAGAACAGAACGTCGCCGGGGCGGAAGGTCTCGGCCACCCAGTCGATGACGCGGCGGGTATTGTCCAGATAGCCGGGCAGCACCAGATGGCGGATGACCACGCCGCGGCGCAGGAGGCCGTTTTCCATCACATAGGGCCCGGTCTGGCGGAACATCTCCTGTATGGCAGCGGTCGCCACGGGGAAATAATCCGGCGCGGCGGAGAGCTGGGACGCCAGCGCACCGTCGGCATATTTCAGGTCGGGGAGCCAGATATCCACCAGCCCCTCCAGAGAACGCAGGGTCTCCACCCTTTCGTAGCCGCCGCAGTTGTAGACCAGCGGCACGGGGAGCTTGGGCTCCAGCGCCGGGAGGATCCAGGGCAGGAAGTGGGTGGGGGTGATGAGGTCGATGTTGTGGGCGCCTTGGGCGATCAGCTCCTCAAAGATGGCGCGGAGACGCTGGGGGGTCACATCCTTGCCGAAGCCCTCTGCCGAGATGGCGTGATTCTGGCAGTAGGTGCAGCGCAGGGTGCAGCCGGCGAAAAACACCGCGCCGGAGCCGTTGGTGCCGGAGATAGGCGGCTCCTCCCAGTGGTGGAGGGCGGCGCGGGAAACGCGCAGTCCCGCGGGCATGGCGCAAAAGCCTTTTCCCCCATCGGCGGTACGCGCCGCGCCGCAGTTGCGGGGGCAGAGACGGCAGATCATAGGGCGTGGATATCGAAGTCCGGGCCGAGATCCCCCGCCATCCAGTGGCGGCGGCACAGGCCGATGTACTTGTCGTTGGCGCCCAGCACCACCTGCGCGCCCTCCTTGACCACATGGCCGGTATCATCGAAGCGGGCGTTGAACGCCGCCTTCTTGCCGCACCAGCAGATGGTCTTGACCTCCTCCAGCTTATCCGCCAGCACCAGCAGGTGATAGCTGCCCTCGAACAGCTCGCCCTTGAAGTCGGCACGGAGACCGTAACAGATGACGGGGATGCCGCAGTCGTCCACCAGATGCACCAGATAGTAGACCTCGTCCTTGGTGAGGAACTGAGCCTCATCGATGATGATGCAGGCGTAGCGCTGCAAATCTGCGTCCGCCATGGCGCGCATCTCATCGAAGTAGATGCAGGGGTGCTTCAGTCCGATGCGGGAGTAGACCATGTGGTCGCCGTCCCGGGTGTCCAGCCGGGGCTTGACCAGCAGGGTCTTCTGCCCCCGCTCCTCGTAGTTGAACCGGGTCATCAGGGCGTTTGCGGTCTTGCTGGAACCCAACGCCGCCGTAAATACACGAAAGGCGGAGGGGATGGCCCTCTGCCGCCGCTGTGAGGCGTCCGCCCACAGCCAGTCCGGCTGTCCCTCCCCTGCCACCGTCAACAGGTAGCCGGTCATCTGCCAGCGCAGGTGGGTGAACTCGTGCTTGGCGTGGAGCGTTCGCTCCCACCGCAGCACCGTGACGCCCCATGCCGCCAGCTGGCGGGCGGCTGCCGCCTCGTCCAGCGTACCCTCCACATGGGGAAGCTCCCAGAGTCCCGCCAGCAGGCCGGTGTTCGGCCGCTGCCGCAGGGCGGCGGCGCCGTCCTCCCGCACCATGGCGAACACGGTGAGAGGGATCTCCCGCTTCTCCTTTTTCTTCTCCCGCACCGGCAGGAGCGCCTGTGTACCCTGCCGCCGTGCCGCACAGAACGATGCGGCGGGGCATTGCCCGCACAGGGGTTTTCCACCGGGCAGGCACACCGCCGCACCCAGATCCATCAGCGCCTGATTGAAGTCGCCGGGCCGGTCATGAGGCATGGTCTCCACCATGGCGCACCGGAAATCGGCGCGTACCTTAGGCTCCAGCACGTTGCGGCTGTCGCCGGTGAGCCGGGCCGCTACCCGCAGCACGTTGCCGTCCACGGCGGGTACCGGCTGGCCGAAGGCGATGGATAAAATCGCCCCCGCCGTGTAGTCCCCGATGCCCGCCAGACGCCGCAGACCATCGTAGCTGTCCGGGAACACGCCGCCGAAGTCCTCCACCACGGTCTGCGCCGCCTTTTTCAGATTGCGGGCGCGGCTGTAATAGCCCAGCCCCTCCCAGAGCTTGAGCAGCTGCGCCTCCGGCAGCGCCGCGAGCAGCGCATCGATCGTGTCAAACGACGCCGTCTGCACGTTCGGGTCCGCCTCGGCAGCACCGGCCGCGATATTTTTCGCCAGCTCTCCGCACGTGATCACGAGCGACACGCCCGCCTTGGCCGCGCAGACGCCGGTCTCGCGGTGCAGCGCCGCGGCATCGGGTCCAAGCTCGCCCATGTTGCCGAGGATGGCCACCCGGCGGCCGGC
>OKSW01000847.1_pt1 | contig 11147 bp, 8 predicted proteins | sample 1606351 | NCBI WGS metagenome assembly OKSW01 (sample SAMEA3879565, study PRJEB24766) | human gut metagenome | biome: human-associated habitat; feature: feces | place: USA | collected 1985/1987 | reverse complement strand
AATTTGGGCCTGGGCGGTCTGCGTGTCTGGAATGAACTCAATGGTAAGGAAAGCGTGGAGGAGGAACGTGATGAGGCCAGGCAGTCCATCTGCACTTCCCGTTCATTTGCCGAAACGATTACTGATATTCAGGAACTTAGTGCGCGTGTGTCGGATTTTGCTGCCAAATGTGCGGAGAAGCTTCGTCACGACGGTACGGCTGCCTACTGCATAAACACTTTTCTCTACACGAACCGTTTCCGTGAGGACAAGCCGCAGGATTTTCCTGATGCCACGATTCGTCTGGATATGCCGGCAAGCAGCACCCAGGAGGTGGTCTCGGCCGCACTCAAGGCATTGAAGCTCATCTGGAAACCCGGATTTGAATACAAGAAGGCCGGCGTGGTCGTCTTCGATATCGTGAACCGTGACGAGCGCCAGCTGACGCTCTTCGAGACGGACTCTGCCAAGAAGGAAAAGCAGGATGTCCTCTCCCAAGTCATGGACAATGTCAATGTCTCTTCCGGCCAGAATGTGCTCCGTGTGGCCACCCAACGCTCCGGCCACTACGCCGACGGCATCCGCCGCGAGCACGCCTCACGCCTCTTCTCCACCGACTGGGACAGCATAATCGAAATACATTGATGTATTATTCTTCCATAAACAGCTGCTGGCGGATATATTCAAGGCTGTCTTCTACATATTTGTAGCCGCCCGAGCCAGGTTTCCCGTACGAGAGATACATAAGACAGTATTCCTCAGCTTTCTTCCAGTTCTTGAGCCTCTCGTAGCAATAGGCGATGTTGCTCAGAACCGAATACTTGCTCTTGTCCGTTTCCCACGATTTCAGGTAATAATCAAGAGCCATATCGAATTGATTGGACCTCATATACCCCAAGGCATATTCTCTCTGAATCTTGCCGAGCAGGTCCGGGGAGGGTGTAATGATTTTCAATGCCCGGTCAAACCATGGCTTTGCTTTGTTTATTCCCTGGCCACATTCGCTCATGACTGAGCCGATGCTGTATGCAAGATTTACGTCACTGGAATCTAATTGCCAAGCTGCTTCCAGCTCCCTTATTGCAGGTATATACTCTTTGTTGCGCCATTGGTTCTGTCCCAGGTACAGGTGAACACTGTAACTGTCATTCCCGTCATCTTTCATTTTCTGAAATACATCTTCGGAACTGTTGAAATCCTCCATCAGAAAATAAGCAAGCCCTTTCAAGCCTCTTATGCCCATATTCGTGGAATCAATCTGAAGATAGTCTTTAGCCATATCGAGTACCTTCACATATTCCTTCCGCTCAAGATGTATTTTGGCTGCCTTGCTGACCACAGAAGGGTTCGCAGGGTTCATTCCAATATACATGTTATAGTAGATCAGTGCAGAATCAGGCATTTCCATCATGTTGAATGAATCTGCTGTGAGTGAAACTATTGCGGGAATCGTATCCCTTTTGATTATGGAGAGTCCAAGTTCAGAGCTTGATTTGTAATCTTTGGACCGGTAAGTCGTGAGCATCAGCTTGATTCTGTATAAAATGCTTTCCGGCTTCATCATCAGCAGCGTAGAATATGTGCTGGCTGCTGCATCAAGATCTCCTGCTTGGATGTAACAGTCTGCAAGTTCATTTTGTACTTCTTCGTCAATCTGTCCAGGACTTATAAGCCCTGATAACAATTCTATAGCATCCTCAGTCTTGTATATACTCTTGAGATACCTTGCTTCTTCAATGGTGGCGTTTCTGTCTTTCATTAACTTGGGCGACTGTGCTGATGCGATGAGCTGACAGAAGCAATTGATAGTCAGGATAATGGAAAGTAACTTTTGCATAGGCATTTATTCAGTTTTTGTGTTTCTCTCGATTCTGAACATGGCAGTAATGCGTGTTTCTTTTGAGTTATACCAGCAAAGGTAGTCATTCCTTATGATAAAAAACATGTAATATTTTGGAACTGAAGAGAAAAATAATTACTTTGGTACAAGGGAAATTATAATTACTGACCATTTAATGACTTATGAAATAATGAGGTATTATTTTCTAAGCTTATTGTGCGTTATTGCGTTTTTGTTGCAGAACGCGAAAACCGTAGATGCACAAACGGTAGTAACAACTTACCGAGAAAGCACCTTTGAACAAAAGAATCATGATATAAGGTTTTCTGTCATAGATAGTTTAACTCTAGAACCGATAGAGTTCGCCTCAGCCTACCTTATTCCTCATGGTGATACGATAATTACTCATTTTACTATTTCGGCCAAAAACGGAGAAGTTCAGTTCTCTAATGTCATGAAGGGACGTTATCGGTTGAATGTCGAGATTCTTGGATATAACTCTTTCAGTCGGGAATACGCTATAAATTCAGATGACGCTGTGCCGAAAGTAATAAAACTGTCTGAGAGCAAAGGTTTTATTGATGCCGCTACAATAACGGGGCTGGCGGACCCTATTAGACAAGTAAAAGACACGATTATTTATAATGCTACTGCTTTTAAGGTCGGCAACGATGCTATGTTGGAGGAACTGCTTAAGACGATGCCCGGAATTGAAATTAATAATGGTTCGGTTACGGTAAATGGAAAGCAGGTAACTGAGATCACTGTAAATGGCAGAACATTCTTTTTTGGCGATATGTCAGTAGCTCTTAAAAATTTGCCGGCAAAGATCATTGATAAAATCAAAGTGATAGATAGGGCTTCCAAGGAATCAGAGAGTAGTGGAATGAGAACTGCAACTACAGATGAGCGTGTTATGGATGTCGTATTGGATGCTGAATTTTCTAAAGGAGCATTCGGGAATATGAATCTTGGAGGTGGCGCGGCTTGGGATAAATCACCTGAGGGTGAAGATTCCGCTGTGAAAAGTATTTATTTGGCAAAAGTATTCTCGAGCATATATGGCAAGAAGGATCAGATGACGATTCTTGCTGATGCCAATAATATGACCGTGGGTAATGGCTACGGTACAAAGGCCGGTGTAAGCTGGTCAACGGACCGGCTGGAAAAAATAGATGCAAATGTTTCTGTAATAGGCTCTTACGGTAGAATACGGTCGGATAACAGTTCTAATTTATCCTACTATAATGTCGGTTCTTCTTTAGATAAATTGTCAAAGACATCTTCAAAGTCAAATCAAGGTAAGATCGCGGCATTTATAGATGTCCATAATAAGAATTCGGACATTATTGACTTTGAGTTGAAACCGGAGTTTTCCGTTTCGAAAAGCAAGTTGGGTCACTTGAGTTCAGGAAAGACAGATTATTACTCAATGAGTGACGATCGGTCTGGAACTTCAGATGATCTGAAGACAAATGGCAGACTGTCTTTTGATGTGAAAAAACTGGGCAAAGCAGGTCGTGCGATAAACATTTATTCTAAATATGATTTATCTGAGTCAAGAGATTATCTGGACCGCATCTCGGATATGCATTATGCGAAGTCTGATGTCTTGGAAAGGTTGAAATATGATATGCGTTATCGTGCATTTATGGTATCTGCCAGTTTTGCATATACGGAACCGATTGCAACAAAATGGTCATTGTTTTTCTCTGAAACGTTCAGATATGATTTTTCAGGAAACAAAACGTTAGCTAGAGAAAAGCTTACGGAAATCGTTCGTGACGACTTGTCCTCTGATAGCAATATAAATAATTATAGACTGACGGAGAATTTGCTTATAAAGTATCGAAATAAGATTTCCCTCCATGTGGGAGCTTCAGTTGAGCACCTGAAAACTACAAATTCTCTTTGGCAGGTTATTTCAAGCCAAAGAATGGAGAATCGTTTTGTTACCAATGTGTCGCCATATATACATATTCAATCTCACTCGCAATCTCAATACGTGCAATTCTATGTTGGAGCTGATGCGATACCTATATCCAGTATGGAAGTGTTTCCGGCAGTTGTGAAATTGACCCCGTCAGATATGCAGACCGGGAATATATTTCTTCATCAGCCTTATGCCAATGAATTTAATTTTTCTTATACGCGACGTGCAGATAAGATAACATGTGCTTTTACTTTATTGTCGTCGATACAAAAAAATCCAGTTGTCTATGCGAACTGGTTTGACAAGTCCGGTGTGCGAAATTCGTTTCCTGTCAATTCCAAGAAACCATCTGCAAACATTTATCTCAATTATACAATATGGTCATATCTGGACAAGAAAAAGCAATTGTTCTTCCAGACTTCCGGTACTGGGCAGTATAAACTGCAGAGTGGATATCAGTCGCTTATGGAACTTGACGGATTAGGTGATAAGAGTTTTGACTATGCATTGTTCTTGTCAAAAATCTATGGTGGTGCGTCCGGAGAGAAATTTTATAACGGAGAAAGCGGATTCAAAGAAAGCAGAACAAACATTATAGATGCAAATGCTTTTGTTTATGCTCTCTATAGGACAGGGGCCTTGTCTGTAAATCTTAAAATCGGGGCAAACTATTATGGTTCGAGATATTCTCTTGTAAAAAAAGCGAATCAAGACGTTTTTGTCCTGTACGCTACTCCGGCTTTCTCGTATGAATTTCCGCACGGCTTTTCGATCGATACGGATTGTGAATATAAGATTTACCGTGGCTACGGAGATAATTATGACCGCGAACTATATGACTGGTCTGTTGCTGTCGGTAAAAGATTTAAAATGGTTTCTATTGCATTGACAGTAAATGATTTGCTGAATCAGAGCGTAAATTTTACGCATTCTGCAAGTGCAGAATATTATCAGACTGTGTTGTCGAGGTCATTGGGACGGAGGATTACACTTACATTGTCTTATAATTTCGGAAAGGGCAGTAACAAACAAAAACGTGCAGCAGACAGGTTTGCACGTGATTCCGAGCAGTATTAGCAGGAAAAACAGTAATTGTTGTCGTGCATCGGCTAATCCGTGAGCAGATTTGAAAAAGATGTCCTATATTTGAAGAGGTTTTGATGATAATCAAATGGAACCATAATATGGCAAAATATTGAAACTTATGATAATCAAACGTTTGTTCGCGGTTTTGTTCGCGGTTGCTGCTGTCTGCAGTTGTGCTTCAAGTTCTAGGAATTCGAGATGGAGTGAGGAGAAAGCCTGGAAATGGTATTCTGAACGGGATTGGCCTGTGGGATGTGATTACATTCCGGCATATGCAGGCAACCAGCTGGAAATGTGGCAGGAAGATACTTTCTCTCCGGACTCCATAGACAGGGAGCTCGGCTGGGCTCAGGAGTTGGGCTTCAATACTTTACGTGTGTTCCTCCATCATGTGCTCTGGCAGAGTGACAAGGAGGGCTTCAAATCCCGGATTTCCAAGTTCCTGGACATTGCCTCGTCCCACGGGATATCCACGATGTTCGTGTTCTTGGATGACTGCTGGTGTGAGAGTTACGCACCAGGGACACAGCCGGAGCCTGTTCCGGGGCAGCATAATTCTGTATGGTGCAAAGACCCCGGCATCGAGTATTTCGGACCATGCGGCAGCGGCTGCCTCTATGCGAGGGATACGACGGCGATTGTCAATGTGCTGGAGGCTTATGTCACAGACATTGTCTCGACATTCAAGGATGACAGCAGGATTTTTGCCTGGGATCTCTACAATGAGCCGGGCGGCGGACAGGATCCGGACCGTTACTGGGAGCGCTCTTTCCCACTGCTCAAGGATGTGTTCAGCTGGGCACGTAAGGTGAATCCGTCACAGCCGCTTACTGCCGGTGTCTGGAACAGTCGTCTGCACGAAATGAATGCATGGCAGCTGGCGAACTCGGATATAATCACGTATCACACCTATGCTCCTCTGGAGAGCCACAAGGAAATGGTCGATACGCTGAGCCGTTATTCGAGACCGATGGTCTGCACTGAATATATGGCCAGGACTGAGGGCAGTACGTTCCAGACCATCTTGCCGATGCTGAAGGAAGCCGGAGTGGGTGCAATCAACTGGGGCTTCGTCTCAGGCAAATCAAACACCATTTTCTCATGGGAAACCATTACACATCCTTGTGAAACACCTGAGCCGGAACTCTGGTTCCACGACATTCTCAGAAAAGACGGTACGCCATATTCTTCAGACGAAACCGACCTCATCAAGCGTCTGGCCTTGTCCCGGCAGTAACGCGCACGGGATGTCCGGACAATGCGTGTCAGCGTCTTTACTTGCAGACCCGTGCGGCGGTGAGCCAGATCAGTAGCTGTCCGGAGTAGTAGGTGGTCATTATCAGGATGTTGCTGTATGGCACTGGCGAGACGAACTTGTTCCATGACAGAATCATATCCGAGAGCAGGAACAGCGCAGCACCTGCCGCGAACGTCCATTGCCGCTGCAGCATTGACATGGCCAGCATTGAACTGATCAGAACTGCGTAGATGGCGCATCCGATGCGGGTGACGCCGGCCGGCGCGTGCGGAATGATGCTTGTCAATGCGAAGATCACCAATGCCGCGGCTATCGTCACTGCGCAGATTACTGTCAATGCTTTTGTACGTACTCCCTTTCCGGCTTCAGCCCCGTCCGGTACACATTCCTGGTATCTGCACGCCCGCAGGTCTGCCGGCAGGGAGAGAAATCTCTTGACGAAAAATGTGATCAGCATCACGTGGGCCGCAGCGAAGAAAGACATCTGCCCGATGAAATTGCCGGAAGCGCCCATATAGTCTCCGCACATCGAGAAGATCATGGCCAATGTTATCTGACGCGGAGCGAGAAAAATTCCTGCCAATGACAATGTCAGCAGCGGGCCTATGATTCTATATTTCACCACAAGTTCCGGCAATACCGAGCGCAGGACCGGTTTCGGAATGAAATAGACCACCGCCAGCAGTAGGAATATCGCCACGGTGATACACACGTTTCTGTCAAACTTTTTCATTTATCAGCTGTTTTGTGATTCTGTAATACACAAATGTAGTGTTTTTTGTGAAAAGACGAATGATGGACGTCTGCTGTAAAAAAGAGCCGAAGTTGTGCAATTTGGGAGTATCAGTGTTCTAAAAGTGGTATTGTTGAGGTAACATTAATTGTTTCAGGGAAGAAGATTATAATTTTGCACCCCGGAATTGTTCGCATTCCTTGTGGGGGACGGCGATAATAATAGAGAAAATGCATATAAAAGGAACTAACGTGCTGATCACCGGCGGGGCGTCGGGAATCGGCAGAATTATGGGACGTATCTGCCTGGAGAAAGGGGCATCTAACCTTATTGTCTGGGATATAAATCAGGCGAACATTGACAAGACTGAGGCGGAACTTTCTGACGTCAAACCTGCGGAAGCCGGTGTCAGTAAAGGCCAGATTCACAGCTATATAGTGAACGTGTCGGACCCTCAGGCCATCAAGTCGGCATATGAAAAAGTGAAAAGCGAAGTCGGGGAGGTGGACATCCTTGTCAACTGTGCCGGAATCGTGCGCGGAAACAATACCTTCGACAAACAGACTGTACAGGACATTGACCTGACTATGGATATCAATGCCAATGCGCCGATGTATGTGGCGCTGGCTGTGCTTCCCGACATGCTCCGCAGGGACAGAGGGCATATCTGCAATATCGCCTCGGCGGCAGGAATGCTCGGCGTGCCGAAACTCTCAGTCTATTGCGCCAGCAAATGGGCAGTGATCGGCTGGACCGAATCCATGAGAGTGGAACTGAAACAGGCACGCAGCCACGTGAGAGTGACATCTGTCGCACCATATTTCATCAATACAGGAATGTTCGACGGAGTGAACTCCAAGGTGTTCCCGATACTTGATTCTGAAAAGACAGCCGCGAAAATCATCCGTGCAGTGGAAGTCGGCAAGTCATTCAGAGGCATTCCGTTCGCATATCATTTCATCCGCATATGGCAGGGCCTGCTGCCCAATTTCCTCTTTGATTTCATCTTCGGAAAAGTTTTCGGCGTGTATTCGGTGATGGACCATTTCACAGGTCGCAGAAAATAAGTTATATTTGGGGAAAATGACATTGACAATGGAATCTACATCAGCAGAGAGGATTGTTGAAATCCGTGAAAAACAACGCAAATATTTCCATAGCGGGGCGACCCTGGACGTGAAAGCCCGCAAGGCGGCATTGAAAAAGTTCGAGCAGGCAGTGCTCAAATGGGAAAAACCGCTGTGCGATGCGCTCTGGGCTGACCTGCACAAGTCTTACGAAGAAGCGTATCTTACGGAAATCAGCATTCTGCTCGGCGAAATCCGCACACATATCCGCAAGATAGGGAAGTGGACCAGACCCCAGCGCAAATGTACACCGCTGAAGCTGTTCCCGTCGTCAAGCAGAATCGTGAGCGAACCTTTGGGAACGGCACTGATAATCTCACCGTGGAACTATCCCGTGCAGCTTCTGCTTACCCCGCTCGTGGGCGCGATATCCGCTGGCTGTACCGCCGTGCTGAAGCCTTCACCATATGTTCCTACAGTCTCGAAAGTAATCGAAGATATGATCTGTGATACTTTTCCTGAAGAGTATGTAGCTGTGACACAGGGACATAGAGATGTGAACGGATTGCTGCTGGAACAGTGCTGGGATATGATATTCTTTACCGGAAGCCCGTCTCTGGGACGTCTGGTGATGGCATCTGCGGCCAAGAATCTGACGCCGGTAGTACTCGAACTCGGAGGCAAGAGCCCTTGTATCATTGACAAGGATGCTGACATCAGGACTGCGGCGAAAAGGGTGGCCTGGGGCAAGAGCCTCAATGCCGGACAGACATGCGTTGCGCCTGACTATCTTCTCATAGAGAGAGGCGTGAAGGGGAGGTTCTTGGAGTATTTCAAGAAGGAGGTCTTGGATTTCTTTCCAAACAGCGACTTTTCTGATATGCCAGTGATTGTGAACGACAAGCACTTCAAGCGGCTTATGGATACAATCGATGCTTCAAAAGCCAAAGGCGCAAAGGTTTTTATGGGTGGTAATGGTGATATGAACTCTCGTTTCATTGAACCTACAGTTTTGGATGATGTGTCGTGGGACAGTCCTGTCATGGAACAGGAGATCTTTGGGCCAATCCTTCCTGTAATAGAATACGAAGACCTGGACAGTGTGCTCAACGCAATAAAGCAAAGGCCAAGGCCGCTTGCCTTGTATCTTTTCTCAAACGACAAGGCTGTCCAATGCAAGGTACTTTCCTCCGTTTCCTATGGGGGAGGCTGTGTGAACGACACCATCATACATCTTGCAACTCCTTACATGGGCTTTGGCGGTGTTGGAGAAAGCGGCATGGGAAGCTACCATGGAAAACGGAGCTTTGATACGTTCACCCACTACAAGAGCATAGTTAAGAAGTCCAACGTAATTGACCTTCCAATGAGGTATCATCCATACTCCAAGAAGAAACTCTCTTTCATAAAGAAAGTGATGAAATAGGAAAGCGAATAACGACGAAACGTCAAAGACAAGGAGATGCGACTATGGGAACACCACATATTGCAGCAAAAAAGGGAGACATAGCATCCAGGATACTCCTTCCAGGAGACCCCTTGAGGGCCAAGTTCATAGCGGACAACTTCCTTGAGGATGTAAGGTGCTACAATACCATCCGTGGCATGTTGGGCTTCACGGGCACGTACAAAGGAAAGCAAGTGAGCGTGCAGGGAACTGGAATGGGACAGCCCTCCATTGGCATCTATGCAAGCGAACTTATCCAATTCTATGGCGTAAAGCGTCTCATAAGGACTGGAACCTGCGGCACTTTCTCAAAAGACCTGAAGGTAAGGGACATGGTTCTTGTTCAGGCTGCGGCAACTGACAGCGGAATACCCCTTTCAAGGTTTGGCGCAGGCATCACGTTCCCGGCTGTTGCGGACTACTTCCTGCTCTCCGATGCAGTGAAGGCAACGCAGGCATTGGGCTACGAAGCAAAGGTGCAGACGACATTCTCCATGGATCTTTTCTACGACGAACATGGCGATTCCAAGTTCGATCTTCTTTCCAAATACGGCGTGGGATGTTCGGAGATGGAGTGTGCCGAACTCTTCACTCTGGGAGCCAGACACAAAGCCCAGACTCTTGGAATCCTTACCGTGAGTGATGACATCATAACAGGCGAAGGCTGTACCCCTCAGGAGCGAGAGCAGACGTTCACTCGCATGATGGAAGTTGCTTTGGAAGCTATTTGACGAAGGGGACTATGAAAAGGGTTTTCGTCGTTGGTGCATCCAACATGGATATATGTGCAAAGAGCAGCGACCCCATGCGTGAAGCCGATTCCAACATTGGAGTCGTCTCGACCGCTTGCGGGGGTGTTGGTCGCAACATTGCCGTGGCCCTAAGACGATTTGGCTTCCAGGTCTCGTTTCTCACCGCAATTGCAGACGACACCTTTGGGCACGATATCATGACATCCCTCAAGGCCGATGCCGTTGGATCCGTCGCCCCGTTCTTCACCGGCGATGGACTTCGTAAAGAACTTCGTTCCGGGGTGTACTCCTACGTTTTGGATTCCAACGGAGCCCTTCTATGCGGAATCAATGACATGGGGATAAACGATGAGCTTACCCCTGCGTTTGTTGGTGGATACGACAATGCCTTGAAAGCCGCTGACTATGTGGTTTTCGAGGCCAACATTCCAGTAGAGACCATTGAATACCTTGGAAGCTTTGCAAAGGGGGGAGTGAAGCTTGCAGCAGACTGCGTGTCAGTCTCCAAATGCGACAAGCTTTCGGGCGTGCTTGGAGACCTCTACCTTCTCAAGGCGAACTACAGCGAGGCATGCGCCCTTGCAGGTATGGATGACGCTTCTGAAGAAGGAAGGGAAAAGGATCCTTTGGCGGTTGCACAAAGGCTTGCGGGCAAGGGATTGGAACGAGGGATCATCACTCTTGGAAAGGATGGTGCGTTCTGCTTTGAAGTCCAAGCCTTCGAAGGCGGTGGTTTGGAGTGGTATAGAGTAGCTCCTCCATCAAGAAGGATAGTGAACGCAAACGGCTGTGGAGATGTTCTTCTTGCAGGCTTCCTCGCAGCATTGTCAAAGGAAAGGAGCCTTAAGGATGCATTGGAATTTGGACAATATGCTGCAAGCGTGAATGCAATGAGCAACGAGGCGGTGGCAAAGGAGCTTTTAGGCTTGGAGCCTACAACAGACATCAAGTCGCTTGCCTAAGATGGATGTGGTGTGTATAGTATTGCTTTCCCTTTGCAGGGAAGCGAATGGAATGAAACAAGAGGCATGGATATGAAGAATATGAACGAG
>OKSW01000843.1_pt1 | contig 11176 bp, 6 predicted proteins | sample 1606351 | NCBI WGS metagenome assembly OKSW01 (sample SAMEA3879565, study PRJEB24766) | human gut metagenome | biome: human-associated habitat; feature: feces | place: USA | collected 1985/1987 | reverse complement strand
GCCACAATATTCGTCCCCCTCACTTTGCGAGCAAAGTGAGCTACAGTGCTTCGCCCCAGAACTTCGCCAAATATCCGCGCGGTGCCGCAACCGTCACTTTTTATTTGACTCAAAACCGCGCAGAGATTTTTCTGGATTTTTAGCGCCCTACCTGAAAGGGCAAAACTATGCCCTGTCATTTCTCTCCTACCCTCTTATTTATAAATCATATTTATCCTTCAGAGCATCGTAGCACATGCCTGTCACATAGAGATAGAGAGTGGCAAACGCCTTGATGTTGCTGTCGAGCTGTTCCTCTGTCAGAAGGTAAGAGGCATGTGCCCCGTTGCCTTCATCCGTGTTGCGGTTGTTACGGATGATGTCAAGGTAGGTTGCCAAACGGCGTTCGGTTGGCTGCGAGCTTCCTCGCAGGCGGCGGAGACAGTCGAAGGCGAAAATGCAGGTGATGAGCGTCACGGGGCGGCCCTCCTCCGAAGGCTGCAATTCCTTTCCGTGAAGCATGTAGTAGAGCTTCTTCAGAAACACTTCAAACTTCACCGAGAGATTTCCAGAATGGACGTGCTTGTCAATGAAGTTCACGCGGCGGCGTCCGAAAAGTTCATCAATGGCCTTGTAGATGTCAAGCCCCACCCCGTCAACGCTGGCAATGGTGTGCAGCGTCAAGATGTGGAAGAAAGCATCGACCACCTGCTCGGTCAGCGGCATGCCATTCACGCGGCGCAAGTCGCATTTGACAAGCTGGCGCAGGTTTTCCTTCATTTCTTCAAACGACAGCTGATTGTCGGTCTTCTGTTCTGAGGATTCAGACGCTACTGGAGTTTCTGGTTCTGGCGTCTCGGGGATGTCTTCCGGTTGCTCATCATTGAAGAAATAGTTTTCGTTTTGGGCCGCGAAAACAATTTTTTCGCGATCGGCTGGACTGAGAACGAAGCGGCGCACGAGGCTGCTGATGTTCGACACGATGAAGCGGCTCCTGATGTCTCTTCCCATCACCTTCTTAAGGAAGGCCGTGGCCAATTTCTTGTCTACGCTGGCAATCAAGTTGTCGAAACGGCCATGTTCGTTGATATTCTGGCTGTTGACGTCCTTGCCAACAAGTGTTTTCAGCGCCTCGCGGTCGAGTCCTGTCTCTTCAGCCAGGGTGTAGACCTGCTGGTCGCATTCGCGCTGCTGATAGTCGGCAATGTAGTCGTAGATGGTGTAGTCCTTCATCGGGTGGAGGTCACCGCTCTCGATGTCGTGCAGAATGCTCATGGCCGTTCGCTGTTCGCGCTGCGAGAGGGAAGCGAAAGCCGTGTGGAGGTCACGCTCGGCAGCCTTAACGAGGTCGCTGCCCGGCCCGGTGGTATAGAGTTTTTTGATGAAACGGATGAAGCGGTCGTTGATGTATTCGGCGTCGATGGTTCCCGCCCCTCTTTCGGTGAGGTCAGTGTCAATCTCGTAAGGTTCTTTAGGCTCCCCACCATGCCGTCCATGCTCGAAGAGTTCGCGATAGCGTTGCAGGAGCACCTTGTAGGTCTGTTCGTCGAAGCTGAGCCGCACTTTTGTCCATCCCGAAGCGTGGCGAAACTCATATTCGAGCTTATCCCACACGAAGCCCTGCATCTTTGCAGCCTCCAGACATCGGTTCATGGTGCAAAATTCCTTGGCAAACTTTTGCCTGGAGACTTCCGACTTCGGAAGGCTGGCGAAGGATTCTATGTCTTCGGCGATGAAAAGCGGTTCGATGGCCTGGAATTGTTCGTTTAGATGTTCGAGGTTGGCCTCAAGTTTGTCGACAAAGATTGAGAGCGGCTGGTTGACATAAAGGGCGAGGGCCTCATCGATATTTTTCTTCATGCGCTCGGGGCGTGTGAAATATTTGATAATGCCGAAAGGCTTCTCGCGGCCGAAGAGACGGTTGGTGCGGGAGAAGGCCTGGATGACGTCGACATATTGCAGGAGCTTGTCGACATAGAGGGTGTTGACCCACTTTGAGTCGTAGCCCGTCAGCATCTGTGTCACAACGATGAGGAGGTCGAGTTGCTGATTGCGTTTGAGTTGCTGATAGGGCATTTTGTGGGCGAGGCGTTTGGCCACATCTTTTTTATAGTGGGCATAGAGCGACTGTCGGAAGGCGGTGCCAAAGCGGTGGTTATAGTCGTCGAGCATTTCGAGAATGGCATCTTCCTTATATCCCGCGCCGTCATTATTGTCGATGTTGTCGTCGAAAATGGCCGCGACGTTGTATTCCGGATATTTCTTTTTGAAGAGCCGGTAGTATTCAATGGCCTCGGCAATGTTTTTTGTGGCGAGGATGGCATGAAACTTGCCGTTGCGGCTGAGCTGGGGCCGTTCCTCCACGATTTTCTGCACAACAGCCAGGTGGTGGTCTTCGGAGTAGTAGAGGCTCTTGGCCTCATCTTCCACGCTGATCATTTCCTTATCGTTCATCCATCGGTTGTATTCCTCCAGCTTTTCCTTGCAATCTTTGATTTCCTCAAACGAGTTGGCACCAACGGCCCGCAAGGCCACGGCCTCGCGGATTTCCCTCTGGGCGAAGGTATCAACGCGGTAGAGGTCGAATCCGAGCACATTGCCATCGGGGATGCCATCGGCGAGGGTGTATTTATGGAGCATATCGCCGAAAATCACTCCCGTTGTCAACTCGCCACGGGCGTTTTCAGGGAAGATGGGGGTGCCGGTGAAGCCGAAGAGCAAGGCCCGCGGAAATGTGTTCTTCACGGACTGGAGCATGCCGCTACCGCTCTCGCCGCCAGTGCCGGCAACGCTGCGGTGGCATTCGTCAATGATGAACACCACGCGCTTGCGATTGATTTTCTCAAGCACAGACTGCGGCACGCCGTGCTTATTGTTCACGCGGCTCATTTTCTGGATGGAAGTCACGATGAGACAATCGCTAGGGGCGTCGCTCTCAAGCACCTGAAGGAGGTTGTGGGTGTCGTCGGTGTCGAGCACATTGTCGTCGGCGTTGGCAAAACCGCGATATTCGTCGACCGACTGCACGCTGAGTTCGATGCGGTCGAGAAGAAACACCACCTTGTCGGCATAGTGCAGGCGAGCAATGAGCTGGGCGGCCTTGAAGGAGGTCATCGTCTTGCCCGACCCCGTGGTGTGCCAAACGAAACCGCCGCGATGAGCATGCTCGTCCCAGTTGGTTTTCTTCACGCGCTCACAGATTTTGGTGGTGGCGAAATACTGGTAGCTGCGCAACACCTTGAGCGTCTCGTCTTTGTCGTCGGCAATGGTGTAATAGCCCACCATGTGGTGGGCGAGGGGGACGGAGAGAAGGGTGCGGCAGATGGCCTGCCAATCGAAAACCTCCTCGTTGTTGAAGTCGGCCCAATGGAAACGGAAACTCGGCAAGAAATTCTCCTCAGCCCCTGGGTTGGCGAAATAAAGGGTTTTCTCGGGCGTCATGGCCACGAAGATTTGCACGAGCGAGAAAATGCCGTGGGAAAAGATGCCCCGGTGGGCATAACGCTTGATTTGGTAGACGGCCTGACTGACGTCGACGCCGCTACGCTTGAGCTCAATATGGAACACGGGGATGCCGTTGATGAGCAGCATCACGTCGCCGCGCCGATTTGAAGCCAGGGGATTGGCGGTTTTGAAACGCGGCTGACGCGCAATCTGATAGACGCTCTGGCCGGCGCGCACCTCGTTGGCATCAAATATCTTGAGATAGACTTCCTTTCCGAAATTGATTTTGTCGTTTTCGTTGTCGCGCAAGATGGAGACGTATTGCCCGTTGATAAACTGGTTGGTCTCATAGGGATTTTTCAGGGCATCAACTTTGGTGATGATTTGCTGCATCTCTGAGTCGGTTAGGGGGAAGTCGCCCAAGCGGTTGATGTCGCGGTTGTTGTTATAGAGAATGGCGGCCCAGTTTTTGACGAGGTCTTCCTCCGAGGGGTACAGCATCACGTTGTCCTCCCACCCGTGTTGCTGAAGGAGTTCTACAAAGGCTTTTTCGAAGTCGGCCTCTTTGGTAAAGGGCCGTATGGAAACATTGACAGACATGGCGATAGATTGTTTTTTGAAGGTGTGTTACATATTTGGAGACAAGCAGAGCGGTTGCTATGTACCCGAAATGGCGGTTTCGGGTACATTTACTGGTTGCTATGTACCCAAAATGGCGATTTCGGGTACATATAGCGGACGTTATGTACCCGAAATGGCGGTTTCGGGTGCATTTACGTTGGCCAGCAAATTCATCAAGCGGGTGTTGATATAATAATTTGATGTTCCCATTTTCACCTTTTGGAGCAAACCGACACCAACTATCTTATCCAAATACTTTGCCGCTGTTTTGCGCTGAACCATCAAATCCCGCTCCACGAACTCTATCTTTGTATAGGGATGAAAGAACAGATTGTTGAGCAACTCGTGCTTGTAGAGTTTTCCAAACAAGGGCCGCAAGATCACTTTATAATCCGCCATCAGTTTGGAAATACCTTTAACCAGGGCGATGGTCTCAGTTGCAGTTTGCTCAACGCCTTGCAGGATAAAGAACGTCCATTTGATCCACTCCTCCCGATTGTTTCCTTCCTCATCACGGATGGCTTGCAGCAAACGATAATACTCAGTCTTGTTGTGTGTGATAAAACGGCTGAGATACAAAACGGGCAGGTCAAGGAGATCGGCAATGACAAGATACAAAATCAGCACGATGCGCCCCGTACGTCCGTTGCCATCATAGAAAGGATGAATGCTCTCAAACTGATGGTGGATGATGGCCATTTTGATAAGAGGGTCGAGCGAGCTCAGTTTGTCGTCATTTATGAAATTCTCCAAGTTGCACATAAGGCGGTTTATCTCCTCTGGGGCTTGAGGAGGCGTATAGACCGTTACACCATCGTTGCGTTTCAAGGCCGTTCCAGGAACAGACCTAAATCCGGCATTATTGTGTTCCAGATGGCTTTGAATATTCTTAATTGTGTTAAGAGACAATATGCCTTTTTCTCTGACCTCTTGGAAACCGGCCAAAAGCGCTTCCCGATAGTTTAAGACTTCCTTTTCGGCCAGCCTGCCAACATTTTGGCTCATATTCAAGTCGGCCTTGAAGAGGTCGTCCTGAGTTGTTATGATATTCTCTACCTCACTACTGTCCTTCGCTTCCTGAAGGGCAAGTGTATTGATGAGAATGGCTTCGTTCGGAATTGTTTGAGCAACGCCTCTCAATTCTGCCAACTTCCGATTGGAACGGTTGAGTTGTTTCAGCACATCAATGGTTTCCAAATCGTACGCAAGCGGCAAAATCGGTATTGTGTAATGTTTCATGATATTTCTTTAATCTGGAAAATCCTGCAAAATTAGAGCGTACTCCGTTAGAAAAACGGAACTACACTTGAACACTATGCCCCGCTGCAAGAATACCTGAGAGACGAAAGCGCCCAGACATCATTGCCGCGTGTCTTTTCAAGCGAACATCTTTTCGAGGCAAGCGGCCTTAATTTGCTTCAGTTTTTCAAGACGCTCGCGATGAAGGGTGATTTGGGCGTCGAGGGCGGTGAAGTAAGAGGCGATGGCTCGCTGCTCGGGGAGGGAGGGATAAATTAAATTTGTACGCAATATTTGCTGTTTTGATATGCTAGGAATACTTGCTGAATATTGATTCTTCATATATATTTCTTGGAACCGCTTTAGAAAATAAAAGAAGAATTTTAATTCATCATTATTTTTTGCTCCTATCGAATAGCAACTATTTCCAGCCCAGAAATCTGTTGTACAGTAATTTACATATCCCGCATTTGCTCCACGTGCACTTACAATTATTTTGGGGCCTTCTTGATTGTAACAATCATAAAATCCTGTATTCGACACACCTCCATTGTAAACAGGGTAAGGAGCATTATTTTTCTGCTTCGTCTTAATGACAAATTCACCTATTTCAACTGAAAAAAAATCCCCCAATTTAATTTCCTTCCACTCCCCCTCAAATCCCTTAAATCTAATCTTCGGTTTATTCATACCTTCAAATCCTATTCATGCCGGAGCATGTTGTTTAAAAATCAAATTGCAGTTAGATTTCAGCGACGTTCCACGAGGGCTTTAAGTCCTTCGATGGCAAAATCGTCGCCCGAAAGTTCGTCGACGAGACCAGCGAGCGCCTGCTGCGATTCGGCAAGTTCGCGCTCGATGTCGCAGTAAGTGAGGGCATATTTCTCCGCGAGGTGGCGCACGGCGGTTGCCAGTTCGTCAACGACGGCATCGGGCATGGCCTGGATGGCTGAGGTGACAGGTTGAATCCATTTAAGATAGAGCAAGCGGTTGATTTCGTTCATGTCGAGGTGCTGGATTTTCTCGCGCGTGAGCTTTTGCAGGGCAAGCGTATCCTTCAGCACCTTTCGGCGCTTTTTGGTCTGCTCGTCCCAGAGGGCAACGAGGCGCTGGAGCTTCAATCTGGTGGAAAGTTCAATGTCTAAACCTGATTTGGCATCGGCCGTGATACGCTTCTTGTCGAGCACGCCCTCCTTTTCGCTGTCGAAATAAGTCTCCTGCTCTTCTTCCGTAAACTCGTCTTTGATGGCCTCCACCTCGGCGTTGATGTCCGCAATGCGGTTGGTGAGCGCCTGCAGAACATCAAGCTGCGCCTGGAAATAGACAGTCTGGATGAGGGGGAAAGGCATGATGCGCCCTTTCTCGCCCACGTCGCACACTTCCTCCTTGCCATCGTCGGTTTCGTGGATGAGCTGGTTGCAGGCCACGAAGCCATCGGTTTGCAGGACTTCGATGTCGCCGATGATGCCGCCCCAATGGTCGGCAAAGATTTGGTAGGCGGCATAGCGGTCGACAAGCGGCAGTGGGGCGATGCGGCGGAAGATGTCTTCAGAGATGATGTCCGTTTCCTCAAGTTCGCGCACCGTCTCTACATGGCAAATGAGGCGCTGGCGAAGCATCTCGTCGAAGCCGGCAAAGGCCTCGACGAAGGCGGTCTTGAAGCGCACGACATCGGCATTGGCGCGGATGGCAGCGGCGATGTCGTCGGCGCGGAGGTCGGCATAAGGGCGGTCGGCACACGAGGCGAAGAGTTCCCGACGGAGCGAAGGAAAGGCCTGCCAATAGGGCGCGAGGTCGTTGATTTCGCTCTCGGGGATGCCGCCAAACATGGTGCTGTAGATGTCGTAATGCTCGACGGGGTCGCTGCTGTCAACGTAGCGCGGAATATTGAGGTTGTATTCGTTGCGGCGGATTTCGTTGCGACTCACTTCGCGAGAATAGCCCACCTCTGTACGGCGTTCGCGATAGGTGTCGGCGATTTTCTTGATGTCGCAGGCACGGAGGCGGTTTTGCTTGCCCTCCTTGACAAAACCCTTGCTGGCATCGATGATGAGAATGCCCTCATCACCGCGGTTTTTCTTCAAGACCATGATGAGCGTGGGGATGCCCGTTCCGAAGAAGATGTTGGGCGGCAGGCCGATGATGGCGTCGATGTTGTTCTTCTCAATGAGCTGGGCGCGAATCTGGCCTTCAGCCTGTCCATCTTCACGCTCGTCGGCAGGCAGGAGAGTGCCGTCGGGCGCACAAAGGCGTGGGGCCTTACCACGGAAGAGCACGCCGTGGGGAAGGACGATGGTGAGGATGCCATCGGGCTTGAGATGGTGGAGTTCGTGGAGGAGGAAGGCATAGTCGGCCTTCGTTTTCGGCGCGAGACCATACTGGGCAAAGCGAACATCAGTTTCCTTGTCCTTGGGATCCCAGTGCTGCGAATAAGGCGGATTGCTGACCACGGCGTCGACAGCGAGCGGCTTGGCGATGTCGTTGTCTTTTTCTTCGAGCGGCCAGTCTTCGTCAAGAGAGTCGGCACAGCGGGCCTTGATGTTGTCGGGGATGATGCCGCGCATGACGAGGTTCATGCGGGTGAGGTTGTAGGTGCTCTCGATGAGTTCCTGGGCGTAGTATTTCACCTTGTTTCGACCAGCGATGTGCTTGCTGACGGCCTTACCAATGGTGATGAGCAACGAACCCGACCCTGAGGTGGGGTCGTAGATTTCGAGCTCTGTTTTGTCTTGGTGGTGTTCGGCCACGATTTCCGACATGACCATAGCCACCTCGTGCGGCGTATAAAATTCGCCTGCCTTCTTGCCGGCACTGGCGGCGAAATTGCTGATGAGAAATTCATAGACATAGCCGAGTACGTCGTAGTCCTGGGTGCCGTCGGTGGGGATGTCCTTGATGAGATCGATGAGTTTCCGGAGGGCTTTGGTCTGCGCGGCGGGGTTGTCGCCGAGCTTGCTGAGACCTTCACGCAGGGTTTTGAAGATGCCGCCGTAAACGGAGGCAAAGATGGGATTCAGAAGGCGGTCGAAATTGCCCAATGCCGCGCTCAGCGTGGCAACATCGAAGTTGGCATTTTTCCTGAGCCAGGTGGAGAAGAGGTGTTCATAGGTAATGAAGAAGCCGATTTTGTTTTGGCATTCCTCGATGGCCTTTTTCATGTCGTCATCTTTGTAGTCTTCCACGAGGTCCACGAGTTCTTCTTCCTGCCAGCCACAGTCCTGGGTAAAGTATTTCACTTCGGTGTCGGAGATAAACTTATAGAAGATGAGACCGAGGATATAGTCTTTATATTCGTTGGCGGCGATTTTGCTGCGCATGCTGTTGGCCGAAGCCCAGATGCGGTTGGCAAGTTGCTGTTTGTTCATATAGGATAGAGTATAGGATAAGATATAAAACTGAACGGGCCGACGTATGTTTGCCCCTTTGTTTGTGGCTCACGCGAGACCTGAACACTGACTTCCCGGCCATTACCATTACTAAGCCCCTGAAAGGCAGGGCGTGATGTCCTCCCCAGCATATTGGCGGACGGCAGCGGCCAGTTTCTGCGAAATCTGCGCTCTGAACCACGAGGGGGCGATGACCTCCACCTGTGGGCCGTAGGAGAGGATGCGGGCCTCGAGCTCCTTGTTGGGGCGAAGGAAGAGGCGGATGGCATTCGGCAACGAAGCGTACAACGACTGCGAAGCATGGATGGGCTTGTTGACCACGTAGGGGAAACGGGCCTCATCGAAACGCAAGATGACTTCTTCGGGCTGCGGATGGTCTTCGGGAATGGTGACACCGACGACATCGCGGAAATAAGTGGCGAAGTTGATGGTCTCGTTGGGAACGAAGGGCACATCAGAGGGGACAACCTTGACCATGCGGTCGAGGGCCTGGTTGGTGAGCTGACTGCCGCATGACGTCTGCTGCAGGCCGATGAGAAACCAACGCTGATTAAACTGCTTGAGGTGGTAGGGATGGACAACGGAACACGACTCGCCGCCGAAGAAGGGCTGATAGGTCACCTCCAACGGCTGATGATGGAGCGCGGCGTCAATGAGACGTCCCAAAAGGTCTATTCCCTTGAGGCGCTCATTTTGCTCGAAAGAAACCACCCCCTCTGTATTGGGCTTGATGCCGAAGCGACATTCGAGGTTGGAAATGACATCTTCCAGCCAGGCATTTCCCAAAATGCCGCGAAAGCGGTTCATGGCGCTGATGACCGACTGCAGGGCCACCATCTCTTCAACAGAGAGCGCATTGTTGAAGATGGAGAAATGGGGGTCGGCATAACGGTAGTAGCTCTTTCTCCCAGAGATGGGAACGGCCTCAATGGGGGCATTCAGGGCGTCGGGGTCTTTCATGTAGCGGATGTCGTCGCGTATCTGGCGCAAACTCACGCTGGAACCGTTGATGGCGAAAAGTTTTTCGTTGACCAGCCGCAAGAGGTCCTCAATGGTGTATTTATGATGTAAATCACTGAAACAGCGGTCGAGAATCTGGTAACGAAGCTGGGCATTTTTGTTTGTCGGCATAAGAAATTCAAGGGTAATTATGACGTAAATTTAATGCTTTTTCCCCAATCGCCAAGATATTCTTATGCAGTATCTTCATTTTTTCTGCATAATGAAGATAGGCTGCACTATGAGGGGGTATATTTGCAGAGTAAAACCAAAAAAATTAAACCTTTATCATGATGAAACGCTTACTGACTTTGTTGCTGGCCTTAGCTTTTGCCGGCACTGGATTTTCGCAAGGAGTTTGGAGACTGATACCTGAGAAAAACTATTATACTCAGGAAACGGAATTTATTCCAGGCCACTATACTACTAAGGGCCAGTTGGATGCCGTTTTTTATCCAACGGGCAAAACATTAAAAGTGATCAGAGAATATAAAGGGCCAAACTACCTAAATATATATAGGGATGCCATTATGCACAATAACGGCAGGATTCCAAGCTCGGAACGAAGAATCTCCACACGACTCATGCAATCAGGCTTTTCCAAAGAGAAAACGGTTTCAGCCGCGATTTATTATCGAGGTATGGGTGATGATGGAGAAATTGATTCCCAAGGCTTTTCCAGCTTTTTCTACGCCTCCTACTCTGGCGAGGAATTAAAAAAGGCTGATTATGTCACCTTCGACTATTTCGACAAAGCCTTAGGCAAAAAGGAATCCTTCAAGCTGAGCCTGGCTGGCTTTAGCGCATGCCTTTCTGAATTTGAAGCAGAAACAAGGAAAAAGGAAGAGCAGCCAATACGCAAGGAAGAAGAGGTTATGGACAACAGCATCGTTGAAATACAGGCCGCTTATCCTGGTGGCGAGTCTGCGCTATTGAGATTCATTTCAGAAAATTTGATTTTGCCGCGCAGCACTCAAGAAGGAGGAGTTCAAGGAACTGTTGTGCTTCGCTTCCGTATAGAAATAGACGGCTCAGTCGGTAAAGTCGTCATCAAGAAAGGCCTTTCCAAAGAATGCGACCAGGCAGCCATTGATGTTGTCAGGAAACTGCATCTTTTCACGCCTGCACGCCAACAAGGCCATCCTGTTCCGGTGTGGTTCACGCTCCCCATCAGATTTCAATCAAAGACCGACTGACCAACTGCAAATATTCCCAGCCCCATAAGTTCCCTAACATCTCAGAAGGGGACATACGACATACAAGGCCAAGATAAATGGGACGAGGAACACGGCCGCAACCGTCATGCCATTTTGGCCCAAAAATCGCGCAGATTTTTTAGAGCAAATAGCATGGCGAGGGCGGAGGTGCTGCCCTTTTCAGGTAAGGTGTTCAAAATTGGAATATCAAAGGTTAGCGGTAGCGCCCTCGCAGCGGAGATTTGCACAGGCCCACGCAATCGTCTGTTGCGGCGCCAGCATTGTAGCTCACTTTGCTCGCAAAGTGAGGGC
>OKSW01000834.1_pt1 | contig 11204 bp, 7 predicted proteins | sample 1606351 | NCBI WGS metagenome assembly OKSW01 (sample SAMEA3879565, study PRJEB24766) | human gut metagenome | biome: human-associated habitat; feature: feces | place: USA | collected 1985/1987 | reverse complement strand
ACTTTCAAAGGTAAAACTGCATCTTATACTTATGCGGCCTTAGATTACAACCAGTCGTGTCATTTCAGTCTTCCTAAAGGTGCGGTCATTGACTACCAAGGGAATGTATTCGATGGTATCAATATCCAGTTCACAATCAGAGAACGTCCTCAACCGGAAGCTCGCATATTTGATGCGGTGGTCAGCCTTGACGGAAAAGGAGTCTATACCAGTATACAGAAAGCGATAGACAATGTACCATCCAAAAGAACGGAACCCTGGCTTATTTTCGTGATGAACGGCACGTATGAAGAACAGATTATCATTCCTGAAGAAAAACCATATATTCATCTCATGCTCCCGCAGAATATAATCCGCACAACGTCCTACAAAGACACAAGATCTTTCTGCTGCTAGATGACGGATCACATCACTCTGTACTTTGAACAAGGCATCATTGCTCAGGCAGTTGTTACATGGCATAGCTCCCTCACTGATAAAAGGGAAACGCATACCGAACAGTCCACCAATAATACCCTGCGAGGCTTTTTCATCAGCCTTTTCAAAAAACTCCTTACACAATCCGCTTTCCTCCGAAGCCAGATTAATCAGTTCCTTGTCATAGAAGTTGATTCCCAAACGGGCTGCCAACTTCTCTCCTATTTCTTTTCCGCCGCTACCTAACTGACGGCCGATATTGATAACATAATTACCGCTCATAGTACATTTTGTTTTATGGTTCTGTAGCAAACATACGACTTTTTTCTAAAAATCACATCATCAAACGAAAGTTATATTTGAAAGTGACTATGAAATATCCTTTTATTTCCTGGTTACGGAACTCATAAAAACCATCAGAAGAAGTCGTACGGCCGAAACTTTTCCTCTTCCCGAGAATATCCGCCCAATAAGCAGACAGTTCCGCTTCTTTCTTTTTCAAGAACCGCCAGCTGGCACTTGCATTCCACAACATCTGGTCATCTTCCCCTTTACGGATATTCGTACCATTACGGAAAGAATAAGCCCCGTCAGTCCGTAATTGCAAACCAAAAGGAAGATCAACGTATCCCTCAAGACGAAAACTATAATTACGCGTATAGGTATCGTTATCATTGATAGAATTAAGCGAATACTGATAATTCCAGGAAGTAGAGAAATCAATACCTCCCCAGGTAGGCTGATAAGATACATTCGCGTCACACCCCAATCCGGTATCACGTGTCGTACTTTTTTTCGGTTCAAGGCTCTTGTCTTCATTAATCATACTGACACGATTGCTATGATTACCGTTCATATCCAACCGCAAGGAAAAATGTCCCAGACGCTTCCACCAGTTGGCACTTCCATATACATTCCAGTTTCCGTTAATATTAATAGGAGATGTCTCACGTCCACCGGTTTTTGCATCATATAGCACTACCTGCGTCACACTGTTCTGTTCCATCTGCCCACCGATATTCGCAGATATACCTTTTTTTGAATGTTGAAAGCCCACACGGACACTATGAGAAAACATCTGTTTCAAATCCGGATTTCCCCGGGTGATATACAACGGATTACTGTTATCCGTCAGCGGCATTAAATCAGATAAAGAGGGTTGCCGGGTTCTACCGCTATAATTGAAAGTGATCCGCGCCTCTTTCTTTTTCCAATTCACCCATATCATAGGCTGAAAGTCGATAGTATGCACGGTAGTGTCTGCATAGAGCTTTCCCATTTTCCGTTCAATGGCACGTTTTTGCGGAGTCATCCCCAATGAGGCATTAAACATCCAGGTATCATCAGAGTAATTAAGTCCCACATCCAGGTTATGTCCATTCGTACGACTATGACTCCGATTACTCAAACTATCCACATATCCTGCTTCGTAGTCGGGAGGTAGCTCACCAAAGACTTCCGACTTCGTCAGAGAAGATAATTCATACGTATCACGATTATCACGCTCATAGTTAGTATCCCAGTTATATGCTACCCGAAAATGCATCTTCTTGCCAATAGGCTGGGCAAAGGTAATCCCGACTCTCCATGAATTATTTTTTTGAGGCGACTTCAAATACTGGTTAAGATAAAGCACCGAATCATTACCCAATTTATCTTCAAGACGGAAATAAGTAGTTTTGGAAAGCGAAAAACTTTCATTATCTCCCCACGAATCCGAGTTCTGGATATTCAATGCCAGCGTTGTACCTTTTTCATTCAGACGTCTCATAATACCCATCATCCAGCTATAACGGTTCGACTGATTTTCCGAACGCGACCGGTTCTCACTACGGTTCACTTTTATATCCCGGGGAATAGATTCAAAGTCATCAAACAAGCTCTCATGACTTATGCCGGGAGGAGCATCAAAGGATGCATTCTGGCTACTGTTTTCATTCCTATTAGGAGAGATTCCTAAATTACCGGTAAAATGTATACGTGTACGTTTATCTACTTCCCAGCTTCCCATGAAGTTAGAACTAATCGACCGCCCCTTAGAGTTACTTTCGTTAGTAGACGCAGAGTATTGATTACCTGCCGGCAAATACTGTTCCTGATAAATGGAAGAAAGATTTCCGTTCCGGTTCAAATTATAGTTCACACTTCCGGTCAGGGAGAATTTCTTACCGAATTTATGAGTCATATTCATTCCTACCGAATTGTTGATATTATCCTTGTACGTACTATTCTGGTATCTGTTGGTAGACTGTGCGATAAAAGAAAGATTATCTCCGTCTTTACTAAAATAATTCACTTGCCCCTCAAAATCCTTCTTCTGGTTATTCCCGTATCCTACCGTTGCATTTGTCAGCCAGGTTTTATTCAATTCATCCTTAGTCTGCAAGTCGAGTACATATTTCTTTTCTCCTGAACTAATTCCGGTGAACTCCTCTTCTTTCGATTTCTTATCATATACTTTCAACTTACTTATCAGGTCTGCCGGAAGATTTTCGAGTGCCGTCTTTTTATCTCCGGAGAAAAAAGCTTCGCCATTTACATTGATTTCACTGATGGGCTGTCCGTTGTATGTCAACGAATTATCTTTCTTATTATATACCAATCCGGGAACACGCTTCACCAAATCTTCCAGATAAGCTCCTTCACGAGTTTTAAAAGCGGCAGCATTGATAACCGTAGTATCTCCCTCCATCACTACTTCCTGCAATTTTCCCGTTATCGTCACTTCACTAATCTGAATATCATCATCTTTCAATACCACTGTACCGATATTCACCAATACAGAGTCTTCCAGTGCCCGGTATACAGATTGCATTCCCATAAAAGAGACTTTCAACAGGTATTTCTTTTTTTTCTGCGGTTGATAATTAAGAACGAAACGCCCATTCTTATCACTTGTTATTCCCTTGATAAAGGCAGAATCGCTCTTCGCCAAAATAACAATACTGGCAGATGGTAATGCCCGCTTCTCATTACTGCCGGCTTCCACTGTCTGCACTCTTCCTCGCACAGTTCTCACTTGTTGAGCATACAGAGCAGTATGTCCCCAAAGTAGCAGCAAAAGCAATCCCACTAACTTACAAGCGTTCATATCCAATAGTAGTTAAGTCTGATATTTATGTTGATCTAAAACAAATCGGGACAAAGTTAATAACTTTTACGTAAAACGGTTAATCCCAGAGTTATTTTTTATACCTTTGTCCATCCATTATTCAATCAGCAACTTAATGAAAAGGATTATATTAATCACAGGAGGACAACGATCCGGTAAAAGTTCGTTCGCGGAAAAAAAAGCGCATGAACTTACTACGTCACCGGTTTACTTGGCCACTGCCAGGATATGGGACGAAGAATTCAGAAAAAGGGTGGAACGCCATCAAAAGAACCGCGGTCCTGAATGGACAAATATAGAAGAAGAAAAAGAATTGAGCCGTCACAATGTAACGGGCAGAGTCGTAGTGATAGATTGTGTAACTCTTTGGTGCACTAATTTCTTTATGGAGTTTGATTCTAATGTTGCCTCCTCATTGGAAGCCGTCAAAAAAGAATTCGACAAATTTACCCAGCAGGATGCCACTTTCATATTTGTAACTAATGAGATTGGTTGGGGGGGAGTTTCCGAGAACAAACTGCAACGTAAATTCACAGACTTGCAAGGTTGGACCAATCAATATATCGCATCGCATGCCGACGATGTATATCTCATGGCAAGTGGTATTCCCGTAAAAATAAAATAAACATGAAAACGTTTCATATTCAAAAGCCGGATGAAGCTATCAAAGAAGCTCTGATTGACAAAATCAATAATCTGACCAAGCCTAAAGGATCGCTTGGAAGACTGGAAGAAATTGCTTTGCAAATCGGACTGATCCAACAATCCCTTTCTCCACGATTAACTCATCCTCAAAATATAATCTTTGCCGCGGATCATGGCATCGTAGAAGAAAAAGTCAGCCCATCTCCTAAAGAAGTAACCTGGCAACAAATCAGTAACTTTCTTCATGGAGGAGCAGGGATTAACTTCCTGTGCCGACAGCACGGTTTCACTCTTAAAATTGTAGACGCAGGAGTCGATTATGATTTACCTTATGAAAAAGGCATCATTAACATGAAAGTCGGAAGAGGAACACGCAATTTCCTTCATGAAGCAGCCATGACAGCGGCTCCGGCAGCGCACCGGGGCCAAGCAAACCGGCTGCCTGGAGCATGGTGCCCAATGTGTGGACACTTCTCACCAGGAAGGCTGCAATATCATTAGCTTCGGTGAAATGGGAATCGGAAATACTTCGTCCTCTTCCCTATGGATGACTTGCTTCACCGGAATCCCATTAGATCAATGTGTAGGTGCAGGAAGCGGACTCAATCATCAGGGAATAAATCACAAATACGAAGTTCTGAAAAGATCTCTCGAACAGTATCCGGGAGAACATTCCACAGAAGAAATCCTCTGCCGTTTCGGAGGTTACGAAATGGTAATGGCCGTAGGAGCAATGCTCAAAGCTGCCGAACTGGGAATGGTTATTCTAATTGATGGATTTATAATGACCAATTGTATTCTTGCCGCTTCACGCCTTTATCCGGAAGTGATGAGCTATGCCATATTCGGTCATCAGGGAGACGAGAGCGGACATAAGCTATTATTGGACTATCTCGGAGCACGTCCCCTACTCAATCTCGGACTAAGACTTGGAGAAGGAAGCGGTTCCGTTTGTGCCTATCCCATTGTAGATTCTGCTGTGAAAATGCTGAATGAGATGGATTCATTTGCTCATGCTTCTATCACTAAATATTTCTAAGATGAACCAGATACTTGCCGCCCTCATATTCTTTACACGATTGCCTTTCTGGAAAATAAAAGAAGTTCCGCAGGAGTGTTTCAAACACGTTGTCAGTTATTGGAGTTTCAGTGGCTGGCTGACCGGAGGAATGATGGCATTGATTTTCTGGGGAGCCAGTACTATTTTACCTCACGGAGTAGCCGTGATCCTGGCACTGACTTCACGTTTACTTATCACAGGAGCCATCGTATCTTATTGAATTTTCGTTTCATTACTTTTCGTTTATCGATTATTTATATTCCACGTCCTTCTGTTCTCATTCATACGGCCATACTTCCTCTTTGCCCGGAGAATATTCACCGATCTCCATTCCTGTCAAATCGAGCATAGGCCAAACCTGATCTTCGGTTGTAGGAATAAACTGAATCATATCCAGCATGATATCGAGAGAAGCGTCTTTCTCCAAATCAAACCGCAACACATGGCGTCCACTCGAGAATACTTTTACAACTCCCAATAAATTACTGTTCATATAGACATGCGGATAATAGGTGTACTGTTTCCATCCGTAATTCGTCTCCATCGCAGCATGGTCTACCATCCTGACTCCGCGCTCGTCCGTCTTTTCCTTGCCGTCTGCACCCTTCACATAAGAAATGGCAGAAACTCGTTTTACCGTTACAATCTTATCCAGTATTTGGTCTTCCTGCCCTTCCTGTTTGAAAGTGGTTTTAAGGGTCGGACCGTTTTTACCGGAATCTGTATGACGATAGCATAACCACACTTTATACGTTCCTTCAATCAATAAGGGGAGCGTAAACTCAACTGCTGTAATCATATCGCTCTTTCTCATACGGAAAGTCAGGTAATCACCATTGACACACTGCATCTGCTGGTTTAATGTAGGTTTGTTTCTATCCAGCACCTGGCCAACCGTATAGGTCATGGCAGCAGTACTGCTTCCGCGCCCGTATTCTATCTTAATATCCTGGGTCAACTGGCCTTTCTCAAATTTCTTTGTCTCTTTGAGATAAGAAGCAGACGCCTTGATTTCCGGTAAAGTACACACATCGAAATTCACCCGGTAAGGTGCCCTCTCTTTGATTTCCAACATACCATCCACTTCCTGCAATACACCATCCGCACAAGTCCGGTCTGCATATTCGCCATCCCGTATCAATTCTATTCCCGGTTCGTATCCGGCTATACTGTTGAATCTGTTCAATACAATCTTTTGTCCGTCCATGATACAGGCAATCACCTGATTCTCTACCTTCGTCATTACGGCCGAACTACTCATCAGGTCCACGATATACTGGCGACCGGTTCCAATATGATAAGCAAGGAAGTTTTGAATCAATGCCTCACTATCATTGATACCCGGAGTATTCTGCTTCAGACGTGTTATCAACTCGTTCTTATTATGAATTCCTTCATTATTGAATGTTTCATTACTCTGCACATACACCGTATAACAAGTATCAGTTGTCATCACCGAATTGAGATAGTTTTCATACTCGGCAAACAAATCTATAAAAAGAGAGTAACGTTCCATCGGCAAGGCAGCCACCTGTTCACGCAATGTCAGTTCCGGCTTTTCCAATACAGCATCTACAATGTGCAGAATACCGTTACCTAAAACCACATCTTTCGTCAACAGACGTGCATTACGGTCTACTTCCACATATATGGTTCCGTTTTCATCACTTTTGGTTTGCGTAGTGAGATAGTAGTCGCGTATATTGGCTGTCGGCATCTTTCCGTCCTGAAAACGCGACGAGGTAATCGTATCATTGATTACATGATAACCTACGCACTCGTTCGCTTCTTCTTTGGAAAGCTGTTCTATATCTATTCTGTTTTCTTCCAGGTATTTCCGCACGGCATTATCCGTCGGCACCAGACAAGTATAAGCACCATAGGCATGCAACATCCCGCGATAGTCGGACTTATCGACAATCTTGAGGAACTCGCCTAAATGGTCCGCCATATATTCATCGAGCATCTGCTGCTCGGTGGTCTGATATACGGTTCCATCAAGGGGATCATCGCAGGCATTCAAAAAACAGAGCATTAACAAACTCACAATCAGGTTCAATCCTATTTTGTTTTTCATATTCATATAGATTCCTCCCATTGATTAGTTAGCATAAAATTCATTTTGTTCCAGCAAAGGATTAGCATCTATTTCTTCACTGTAAATAGGTAAATAATGACTGTGATAATTGCGATACTTGGCCTTCAAGCTGTTAACTTTGCTGGCCGGAGCGCTATATTCTGCCAATGTCATCAGGTAATTGAGATTTTCACCGTCATAATTGTTACGTTTTGCCTGACGCAACACATCAAACCAACGTTTTCCTTCAAAGATCAATTCCCGTCCGCGTTCTGCCAACACAAATTCTTCCATAGCCTTTCCACTATACGAACCTTCCGTTTGCCCGATGTCCGTGGTAGCCACTGCGGTAGAGCGATCTCTTATCACTTTCACCGCCGCATACGCTTCTTTCAGCAATTCCTGATTATCACTGTCCAGAATAGCCATTTGGGTCAGCGCTTCCGCTTTCATCAAGTAGATTTCAGCAAGACGGTAGATAATGAAGTTATTGGTATATTCTTCCTGCGCACGTTCCGAACCGTTCGGTTCCACACCGATATATTTCCAAAGGCAGGACTTACTTTGAGAAATCACACTACGGATATCAAAACATTCGCCACTATAAGCCTCATCCGCCAACGGTGGAAAAATATCCGAATTCACACGTTCGGTTTTTACTCCGATAACCCCTCTACCCGAACTCATTAAGCTATAAAAAGGATTCAGGTTATCAGTAGCGAATTGCAATTCAAAGATACTTTCCATAGAGTTTCCTTGATAATAAATCTGCTGGAACAGGGAATAATAAGAAGACTGGTCAGGAGCATAATATATATCCGTCGTACCTTCTTCCGTATTTTCCACCTCTATCTTCCGGCTTTCTACAGGAACCAACAATAATTGTCCCGAACCGATAATCTCATCGCATTTGCGGTTGCATTTTTCATATTCTTCCTGCCACAGATAAATATCAGCCAACAATGCTTTTACAGCCCACATTGTCATGCGCCCTTTGTTCTGTGCAATATCCGTAGAACTGTATTGTCCCGGTAAATAATTACCTGTTTCTACCATTTCCAGGTCAGCGACCAAGCCTGCCAGAATCTCTTTCTCGCTACTCTTGGCTACACTCATTTGCTGGGAACCGTTCACATAGGCTTCCCGTATAAACGGTACGTCACCGAACGTTCTTACCAAATAAAAGTACATCAGACTGCGGATGGCAATAGCCTGTCCTTCATATTCTTTCAGTTGAGCTTCTGAAAAAGTAGGGTCATTGGCCTGGGCGGTAGGAGCAAACTTCAATATAGTGTTGCAGATATTAATAGTCTGATAAAAAGAAGCCCAATCCAAATACGTGTTATCTATGGAAATTTCACCATTAAAGACACTTACTATGCTGGAATTCGTCCTTCTTCCGGTAGTAATCATATCCGCACGCCATTCACCATAGAGAAAAAGGCGTTGTACCAGTTCATTGGCTGTCATAGACAGATAGGCTCCATTCACTACCGAACGGACATCTTCTTTCGTTTTCCAGAATTCATCCAACGGCACACCGTCGTTAGGCATCAGATTCAACCAGTCCGAACAGGAAGTCGTTGTCATCCCTTGCAAGGCCAGCAAGCCAATCATTATATATTTCGTTATTTTCTTCATGATCTTCAGTTTTAAAAAGTAACACTCATACCTAATGTAGCAGTAAAAGAACGAGGGATACGGGAGTTATCCTCACCCATTTTAAACGCCCCTCCGGTTAATGCTATTTCCGGGTCCATTCCGGAATAATTCGTCCAGACATACAGGTTGCTCAATGTTGTCCATATCTGACAACTCTGCAGGAAAGTATTCTTCAACTGTTTCTTATCGAAGGTGTACTTCACTGTCAACGTTTTGAAGCGCAGGAAAGAACCATCTTCCACAAAGCGATCGGAGCCCAAATAGTTGTAGGCATTCTTCGAACCATACACCGCTCTCGGCAACAAATCAGTCGGTGCCGTCGCTTCGTCCTCATACGGATGTCTCCAGCGACGAAGTACAGCCTTACTCTGATTATTGTAGGATGCCATATTTTGCAAGCTCATTCCCATTTTGTTAATGACTTTATTTCCATAACGGAAATTAAAAAACGCACTTACGCTGACACTTTTATAGCGGATGTTAGGCCCAAAACCACCCGTCAGTATCGGGTTGGCATTCCCTAAGTAAACAACGTCCTGATAGTCGATATTGCCATCGTGATTAATGTCTTCATAGATCGCATCTCCCGCTTTGAACTGATAGTCGATGGTAGGATAAGCAAAACGCATCTGTACCGGCGTCCGTTTACCGCTCGCATCGTACGAGTAAATCTTGTTACCATTTGCGTCACGAGCAATCGTTTGGTCATCATTCAGATAAACTCCCTTGTAACGGAATCCATAAATCGCACCTATCGGCTGTCCCAACTCGAATCGGCGGACATACTGACCGTTGGTTGTCAACACCCCTTTCTGCATCGGATATTGGTCGGGCACATCAAGAATAGAGTTGATATTACGTGCCAGGTTGATGTTGAAAGAAATATTCCATGCCTTCGAACGATATGGAACCGTATTGATCGAAAGCTCGAATCCCTTGTTCTCCATAGAACCGGAGTTGACATCCGCCTTGGTGAAGCCGGTGGTAGAAGGCAAGGACAGGTTTTGGAAGTATTGATCTTTCGAACGTTTTTGATACACTTCCACATCGATATTCAAACGATTCTTGAAAGCCGCAAAGTTCATACCGAAGTTCACCTGTGTTGTTGTCTGCCATTTCAGATTACTCAATTCAAGATTGGCGGGATAAACACCCGTTTCACCCAAATAGGAGTATTCATAAGAGTCATAAAGACTGATATGCGTATAATTATTATTTGTTTTCGGTGACGAGCCGTTCAGACCATAACTGGCACGAAGACTAAGTTCATTCAACCATTTCTTCCACGGTTTCATAAACGGTTCACCGGAAAGCCTCCACCGCAAGGAAACACTCGGGAACAACCCCCAGCGATTTTCTTTTCCAAACCGGGAGTTACCATCATAACGGGCGGTCGTATTGACAATATAACGGTCGAGCAGACTATATTGAATACTCCCCATCATACCGACAGAACGTTCCTGCTGAAGAGTAGTGGAAGAAGTCAGATAGCTGGCACCAGTCACACGTGAAGGAATAGAAGGATCTTTCAGGTAGGGACTTGCCAGGTTACCTCCCGTCAGGCGGAAGTTAGTCGAACGCTTGTCAGAAGTAGTCAGTGCAAGTAACCCCTGAAAACTATGTTTCTTGCCGAGATCAGGTGTAAATATCACTTTATTCATCGTATAGATCGTGAAGGCCTCGCCATCGCGGTCGTCGGCACGGTTCACCGTTGCTTCATTCCAGGGACGTCCCGTAGCCGTTTGCGGCAAGAAAGCATTCTTCTTATTATTGGATACGTTCAGGCTGAAGTCCGACTGATAGCGCATCCATGCCAGCGGACGCCAAATCAATGAAAGATTGGATACCACATTATTGGATAACGTCTGGAAATAACCATCTTTCGCCATTGCCACAGGATTGTAAACACCTCCCGAAGAACTGCCCGGATTCCATTTTCCCTGCGGAGATTCCTCCGGGGTAAAGAAATTACCAGTCCATAGCCCTATCTCGTTATATTCGTACACACTCATGTTCGGCATACGCGTGAAAGCCATACTCGTGGCATTCTGCCCGGTAGAAAAATAAGAGATATAGTTTTTCCGGTCGTCAGTACGTGTATAAGCCATACTGGCGGAGAATTTAAGCTGCTTCGATATATTGTAATCCACATTCAGACGGGCGTTGATACGGTCTAATCCGGTTCCTATTACCACACTGTTGGCATTATAGTAACCGATAGAAGCACGATA
>OKSW01000831.1_pt1 | contig 11239 bp, 9 predicted proteins | sample 1606351 | NCBI WGS metagenome assembly OKSW01 (sample SAMEA3879565, study PRJEB24766) | human gut metagenome | biome: human-associated habitat; feature: feces | place: USA | collected 1985/1987 | reverse complement strand
CCCGCCGAGGCCTTGCCGACGATCGCCGTCAGCCCGACGCTCCGGCGCTTCGGGATCACGACGCCGTGCGCGCCCGCGCACTCCGCGGTGCGGATGATCGCGCCGAGGTTGTGCGGATCGGACAGCTCATCGCAGATCACGATCAGCGGCGCCTCGCCGCGTTCCTTTGCGCGGTTCAAAATGTCATCGAGCGTCGCGTAGCTGTGCGCCGCGACCATCGCGATCACGCCCTGATGGGCGCCGGTAGCGCTCATCTGATCGAGTTTGCGGCGATCCGTCTCGACCACGACTGCGCCCGCCTGCTTTGCCTGCGCGGCAAGGCGCGCAAGCGCGCGGTCGGTGCTGCCCTCGGCGATGAACACCTTGTCGATCGCGCGGCCGGAGGCCAGCGCCTCGGTCAGCGCGTTTCTGCCCTCGAGTATATTCTCTGCATCCTCGCGTTCAAGCGGACGGCGGTCTCTTGCCGCGTCGCGCCGGAGGTCTTTTCTGCGTTCCTGATTGTCTCTCATATGCTCGTCTCTCCTACTCGCGTTTCCGCGGCGGCGTATTGCGCCCTCCGCACAGTTTGTCCAGAATATTATAGCAGGTATCCCATTCGGAAACAACCAGAACTTCTGCGGAAATTCACAGAAAATTTACCGCTTGTTCGCAGCCGCTTCTTGTCAAACCATTTTGGGTATGGTAAGATGTTTCCACTATCAGCGGGACGGCTTTTTGCCGTTTTTCCCGGATATGCGGGCGCAGACCGGCTCACGCCCGCGCAGAAAGAAGGTGCACGGATTGAATCAGAATCCGAAAAAACAGAACGGGAACCGTCCCCCGTCCAGCAACGGTGACGGCGGCAGAGGCAACCGCTTCTGGATCTATCTCGTGATCGCTGTCATTTCGGCGCTGCTCATCAACGCCATGGTCAATATGATCTCCAATGCCTATCTGACCGAGATCAGCTATACGGAGTTCAAGCAGTGGCTCGAGGAAGACAAGATCAGCGAGATCTCTTTTAAATCGGACGACCGCGTGGTGATCCTCACGAAGGACGAGGCTGCGAAGAAGGCGCAGCAGAAGCGGTATTATTACACCGGCCTGATCCCCAATCAGGACACGAGCGAGCTGACCGAGCAGCTCGACGCGCTCGGCATCTCCTACAGCACCGAGCTTCCGCAGGAGACAAACACGTTCCTGCTGACGCTGCTGAACCTGTTCTTCCCGGTCTCCATGATCTTCCTGACCATTCTCCTGTTCCGCAATCTGAGCAAGCGCATGAGCGACGGCGGCGGTTTCGGCGGCGGCTTCGGTGAGAACAAGGCCAAGATCTATATGGAAAAGCAGACCGGTGTGACCTTCAAGGATGTAGCCGGACAGGACGAGGCAAAAGAATCGCTCCAGGAGGTTGTGGATTTCCTGCATAACCCTGGAAAATACACGACAATCGGTGCAAAACTTCCGAAAGGAGCGCTTCTTGTAGGCCCTCCTGGAACAGGTAAGACTCTTCTTGCCAAGGCCGTTGCTGGCGAAGCCGGCGTTTCGTTCTTCCATACGAGCGGTTCCGATTTCGTCGAGATGTTCGTAGGTATGGGTGCTGCAAGGGTAAGAGACCTCTTCGACCAAGGACGCAAGAACGCACCGTGCATACTCTTCATAGACGAAATAGACGCTGTTGGACGTTCTAGGGGAAGCGGACTTGGAGGTGGTCACGACGAAAGGGAGCAGACACTCAACCAGATCCTCGTCGAGATGGACGGATTCGACACCTCAGCAGGCGTAATCGTCATAGCCGCAACCAACAGGGCCGATGTCCTTGACCCTGCGCTTCTCAGACCTGGACGCTTCGACAGACAGGTTGCAATCTCGCTTCCTGACATCCAGGAGCGTGAGGACATCCTCAAGATACATGCTGCAAAGGTCAAGATGTCTCCTGACGTAGACCTCAGAAGGATTGCAAGGGCGACCCCTGGTGCATCAGGTGCGGATCTTGCCAACCTGGTCAACGAGGCTGCTTTGTTCGCAACAAGGCAGAAGCGCTCACAGGTCACGCTTGCAGACTTTGAGCAGGCTAGGGACAAGATGGTCCTTGGGGTTGCAAGGAAGAGCCATGTCATGACGGAGGACGACAAGAGGCTTACAGCCTACCACGAGTCAGGCCATGCTCTTCTGTTCTACTACCTTCCTGACATAGACCCTCTGTACAAGGTCACGATAATACCTCACGGCAATGCCGGAGGCGTTACCATGGGTCTTCCAGAGAACGATGAGTCGTACATGAAGAGGAGCGCCCTCATGAGCCATATAAAGATGGCCATGGGAGGCTATATTGCTGAAAAGCTTCTCAACGGCCAGACCTCCACAGGTCCAAGCTCTGATATAAAGCAGGCTACGGACATTGCGAGAAGAATGGTCACTGAGTGGGGCATGAGCAACCTTGGCTTCATCTCCCTTGGCTCTGAAGGAGAGCCTCTGTTCCTTGGCCGTGAGATAGCACAGCACAAGGATTTCAGTGAAGAGACTGCAAAGAGGATTGATGCGGAGATCAATGCGATCCTTGACGAATGCATGACGGATGCAACCCGCATCCTCACAGAGCATAGGGACCAGCTTGACAAGCTTGCAACCGAGCTCATGGCAAAGGAGACCTTGGACGACAACGAAGTCAGGGCCCTCCTTGGATTCGAGCTCGTAGAAGGCAAGAATTCTGATCTAAGCTGATTGCTCTGCTTGTTTTGATGTGAATGAGGGACCGCTTTCCAATGGGTGGAGGGTGGTCCTTTTATTTTGTCGTTTTACCTGTTCTTTTTCCGCCTTCCTGTTGTAAAAGAGCCTTCTTTTATGTATCGTTGGAAGCTAAGGTGAAAGTATGGTTGATTCCGCCCACAAAAGAAATTTCTGCATAATAGCACATATAGACCACGGCAAGTCCACTTTGGCCGACAGGTTCATTGAGACGGCAAGGCTCGTCACGTCAAGAGGTCCAGCCCAGACGCAGATTCTGGACAACATGGACATAGAGCGCGAGCGTGGCATAACCATAAAGAGCCAGGCCGTGACCGTTCCGTATACAGCCAAGGACGGGGATCTCTACGAACTCAATCTTGTAGACACTCCGGGCCATGTTGACTTCTCGTATGAGGTCTCCCGCGCCATAAGTTCCTGCGAAGGAGCACTTCTTCTCATAGATGCCACGCAGGGGGTAGAGGCCCAGACGCTTGCGAACCTCTACATGGCAATGGATCATGACCTTGAGATAATACCTGTCATAAACAAGATAGACCTTGCAAGTGCGGACATTGACTCCTGCCTGCATCAGATAGACCATGACCTAGGGCTTGACCCGGATATGGCCCAAAAGGTCTCTGCAAAGACAGGCGAGGGCGTTCCTGATCTGTACGAGGCCATAGTCAAGTACATACCGGCTCCAAAGGACGACTCTGACAAACCTCTAAAGGCTCTTATCTTCGACAGCCACTATGACCCGTATAGAGGTGTCATAGTCCATTTCAGAATCTTCGAAGGCTCCATAAGCGAGGGCCAGGAGATTATGTTCATGAACAGCCGCGCCGTCTACAAGGTGGAGGAGGTGGGTGTCTTCCAGCTTGATCTTGTAAGGACGAAGACTCTTAGGTCCGGAGACGTTGGCTACTTCATAGCTGGCATAAAGACGATTGCTGACATTCGTGTAGGCGATACGGTGACATTGGCATCCCGCCCTGCGGAAAGTCCATGTGATGGCTTCAAGGAAGTCAAACCTGTCGTGTTCAGCTCCATATATCCTGTTGACACCAACGACTACGAGGAGCTTTTGGATGCCATAGAGCGCCTTAAGCTCAACGATGCCTCTCTTGTCTATGAAAAGGACAGTTCTGTAGCCCTTGGACAGGGTTTTAGGTGCGGCTTTCTGGGGATGCTCCACATGGAGGTCATTCAGGAGCGGCTGGAGCGCGAGTTCAATCTGGATCTTGTGACCACGCTGCCCAGCGTGATCTACCACGTCTACAAGTCCGACGGCACCATGGTGAAGGTGGATAACCCCCACAACTACCCGGACCCCGGCACCATCGATCACGCGGAGGAGCCGTATGTCAAGGTGTCCATCATCGCCCCGCAGGACTATGTGGGCAACATCATGCCCATGTGTCAGGAGCGGCGCGGCGAGTTCAAGGATATGCAGTATCTGGACACCCATCTGGTGGAGCTGCACTATCAGATGCCCCTCAACGAGATCATCTACGACTTTTTCGACACGCTGAAGGCCAACACCAAGGGCTACGCCTCCCTGGACTATGAGCTGTCCGGCTACCGCACCAGCGATCTGGTGAAGGTGGATCTGCTGCTCAACGGCGACGGCGTGGACGCCCTGAGCTTTATCGCCCACAAGGACAAGGCCTATCCCCGGGCCCGCCGCCTGTGTGAAAAGCTCAAGGACAACATTCCCCGCCAGCTGTTTGAGGTGCCCATCCAGGCGGCTATCGGCGGACGGATCATCGCCCGGGAGACAGTGAAGGCCATGCGCAAGGACGTGCTGGCCAAGTGCTACGGCGGCGACATTACCCGCAAGAAGAAGCTGCTGGAAAAGCAGAAGGAAGGCAAGAAGAAGATGCGGAACCTGGGCACCGTCCAGGTTCCCACCGAGGCCTTCATGGCGGTTCTGAAGCTGGACAGCGATTGATAACAGGAGGCGCTCATATGGAACAGGCCACGTTTGACGATTTCATGAAGCTGGATATCCGGGTAGGCACCATTGTGGAGGCCCGGCCCTTTGAAAAGGCCCGCAGGCCCGCCTATCAGCTGCTGGTGGACCTGGGCCCGGAGCTGGGGCAGAAGCGCTCCAGCGCCCAGATCACCCAGCAGTATGCCCCGGAGGACCTGGTGGGTAAGCAGGTGCTGGCAGTGGTGAATTTCCCGCCCCGTCAGATCGCCGACTTCTTCTCCCAGGTGCTGGTGCTGGGCACCTACTCCCAGGGCGGCGTGGTGCTCATTACCCCGGACAAGCCTGTGGAAAACGGCGACCGGCTGGGGTAAAATAGGAGGTATCGCATATGGCCGGATTCGGCGTTCTGATTGTTTCGGGCATATTATCGGCGATTTTCCTGTTCTTCATCGCCGTGTTTGCCGCCGCGGCGGCGTATATCATGGCCAGCTATGTGCTGGAGGGCTTTTCCATCGCCTGCATGCGCAAAAAAGCGGGCGACGCACATACATTCCCTGCCTGGATTCCCTTTTACAGCAAGTATCTGCTGGGAAAGCTGGCAGACCGGCGGGTCATGGGCGCCGTGTCGGCCCTTCTGACGCTTCTGTCCGTCTGCCTTTGCGTCTATTTCTACGTCTGCCGGGAGCTGAATACCCTTTGGTTCATCCTCCTGCTGATGGCCCTGTTGGCAGTCTTTATCCTGGACACCCTGATCGCCCACCGGATCTATAAAAGCCGCGCCGGTAAATATGGGGACGTCCTGACCGTGTTCACCGTTTTATCCCTGGGCCTGCTCCGCCCGGTGTTCCTGTTTGCTGTCCGCAATCGGGCAGCGGAGAGCGTGCCGGCCCCGGAGTGTGGAAATTGAGTAAAATCCCGGAAGGAGATGTGATAGCATGGCCGAGGCATCTACCCCGACAGCATGATAGATAACTTTGACTGGGACTGGCACAGGGAAATGGAGCTGCTGAGGGTCCATCATCCGGCGTATTCTGTGTACTTGGTCCGAAAGGACCGGCAGGACATCGGCTACCTGACGATAAACGAAGCCGATGTAATCACCCTGCAATCCCTGTATATTTCCGCCGAATACCAAAGACAGGGGATCGGCCGGCAAGCGTTCGATTTCGTGAAAGCGTATTGCAGAGCGCACCAGGCCGCCTCCTTTGTCTGCCACTGTGTCCCGGAGAATCTTAACGCCCGCAGCTTCTATGAGCGCATGGGCGGCAAGGTGATCGGGCAGGACCTGGCAAACGAGGAACGGTGGCAGAACTCTGTCACTTATCAGTTTACCCTGACACAATAAAATTGCTCAAAAGAAAGTTGAGGATCACCTATGAACAACATCACAAAAACCGCTATGATCACCATCTGCGGGCGGCCCAATGTGGGCAAGTCCAGCCTCACCAACGCCCTGGTGGGAGAGAAGATCGCCATCGTGTCCGACAAGCCCCAGACCACCCGCAACCGGATCTACGGCGTGGTGAACCGGGAGGATACCCAGTTTGTGCTGCTGGACACCCCGGGCCTGCACAAGCCCCGGTCCCGGCTGGGGGACTACATGGTGAAGGTGGTGCGGGAGAGCCTGCAGCAGGTGGAGGCCGCGCTGCTGCTGGTGGAGCCCATCGCCCATGTGGGGGAGCCGGAGAAGATCCTGCTCCAGCGCATCACCGAGGAGGGCCTGCCCTGTGTGCTGTGCATCAACAAGATCGACACCGTGGAGAAAAAGGACGACCTGCTGGAGGTTATTGCCGCCTACAGTGCCGTGTATCCCGGGTTTGACGCCATTATCCCCATCTCCGCCCGCACCGGCGACGGTTTGGACGACCTGATGGCCCAGCTGCAGATCTATGCCACGGCAGGCCCACAGCTGTTCCCCGACGGCATGACCACCGACCAGCCCGACGCCCAGGTGTGCGCCGAGATCGTCCGGGAGAAAATGCTGCTGTGCCTGGAAAAGGAGATCCCCCACGGCACCGCCGTGGAGATCACCCGCTTCACCGAGCGGGAGGACACCGGCATCGTCGACCTGGACGTGACCATCTACTGCGAAAAGGCCAGCCACAAGGGCATCATCATCGGCAAGCACGGCGCTATGCTCAAGCGCATCAGCTCCCTGGCCCGCCGGGACATTGAGAAGTTCATGGGCGCCAAGGTGTACATGGAAACCTGGGTAAAGGTCAAGGAAAACTGGCGCGATAATGTGAACTTCATCCGTGCCAGAGGGTACGACGAGCAGTAACTCCGGCCAGAACCTTCCACTTATGACGCGGCAAAACCGCGGCACACTATAGGTGGAGGTGAGACGTATGGAGAGGCGATGGGACCTGTTCTGGGCCACCGGCGCGCCGGAGGCGTATTTGCTGTATAAGGAGGCGGCGGGATGCAGCCGGAACGATTTGTGACCTGCGGCCTGGTGCTGCGGGAGACCGATACCCGGGACGCGGACAAGATTCTCACCGTGCTGACCCCGGACCGGGGGAAGCTGGCGGTCATCGCCCGGGGCGCCCGGCGCAAGGGCAGCCGCGTGGCCGCAGCCTGCCAGCTGCTGGCGTATTCCGAGATGACCCTGTATGAAAGGGGCCAGTGGACCATGCTGGACGCGGCAAATACCATCGAGCTGTTCGGCGGCCTGCGGCAGGACCTGACGGCTCTGAGCCTGGCGGCGTATTTTGCCGAGCTGACGGAGGCAGTGGCCGACGGCTGCGGCGGTGATGTGCTGCCGCTGCTGTTAAACGCCCTGTACGCCCTCAGCGCCCTGCGCAAGCCGCCCCAGCTGGTAAAGCCCGCGTTCCAGCTCCGGCTCATGGCCCTGGCCGGGTACGAGCCCATGGCCGATGCCTGCGCCCTGTGCGGCGCGCCGGAGCCGGAGAACCCTATGCTGGACGTGGTCCACGGGGTGGTCCACTGCGGCAAATGCCGGGAAAAGGGGGGACTGTCCCTGCCGCTGACGGCGGCGGGGCTGGCGGCCCTGCGATACATCCTGTACGGCGACGCAAAGCGGCTGTACAGCTTCGCTCTGCCCCAGCCGGGACTGCGGGCCCTGGACCACGCATCGGACGCCTATGTCACCGCCCAGCTGGAGCGCAGCTTCCGTACTCTGGACTACTACAAATCCATTCTTCCGCAAGAGGAAACAAAATATGAGTGAATTATTTGAAAAATCCATCCGCACCCTGGAGCTTCCGGCGGTGCTGGAAAAGCTGGCGGCCAAGGCTGTCAGCCAGGCGGCCAAGGACCGATGCCTGAAGCTGACCCCCTCCACCGATGCGGAGGAGGTGCTGCGGCTTCTGGACGAGACCGACGCCGCCAAGGAGCGGCTGGGGCTCCACGGCAGCCCGTCCTTCTCCGGGGTGAAGGATGTGTCCGCCGCCCTGACCCGGGCGGACCACGGCGGTATGCTGAACACCCGGGAGCTGCTGGACATCGCCGGGGTGCTGACCGCCAGCCGCCGGGTGGCGGATTACGACGCCCAGCGCCAGGGGGAGGAGACGGTGCTGGACCGCCTGTTCGCCTCCCTGCACACCAATAAATACTTAGAGGAGCAGATCCGCTCCGCCATTCTGGATGAGGAGACCATTGCCGACACCGCCAGCAGCGAGCTGGCGGATATCCGGCGGAAAATGCGGCTGGCCGCCTCCAAGGGGCGGCAGATCCTGCAGCGCATCATCTCGTCGCCGTCCTATGCCAAGGTCCTGCAGGAGGCCCTGATCACCCAGCGGGACGGGCGGTTCGTGGTGCCGGTAAAGGCCGAGTGCAAGGGCAGCATGCCTGGCCTGGTACACGACGTCTCCTCCTCCGGGGCCACGCTGTTTGTGGAGCCCATGGGCGTGGTGCAGGCCAACAACGAGCTCAAGGAGCTGGAGGCCCGGGAGAAAAAGGAGATCGACCGCATCCTGCGGCAGCTGTCCGCCGCCTGCGCCGGGTCCATGGAGAATATTCTGTGGGACTATGACATTCTGGTGCACCTGGACGTGATCTTTGCCCGGGCGCAGCTGAGCTATCAGCTGAACGCCAGCCGTCCGGAGGTCCGCCGCCGGGGCGGCGTGGCCCTGCGCCGGGCCCGGCACCCGCTGCTGGACCAGGCCAAGGCAGTGCCCATCACCGTGGAGCTGGGTGAGCAGTTCGACACCCTGGTCATCACCGGCCCCAACACCGGCGGCAAGACCGTTACCCTGAAAACCATCGGCCTTCTGTGTCTGATGGCCCAGTGCGGCCTGCATATCCCTGCCGACAGCGGCAGCGCCGTGCGTGTATTCCACCGGGTGCTGGCGGATGTGGGCGACGAGCAGAGCATTGAGCAGAGCCTGTCCACCTTCTCCGCCCATATGTCCAACATCGTCCAGATTCTGCGGGAGGTGGACGACCAGAGCCTGCTGCTGTTTGACGAGCTGGGAGCCGGTACGGACCCCATCGAGGGCGCGGCCCTGGCCATTGCCATCATCGAAAGCGCCCGCAGTCAGGGGGCGCTGATCGCCGCCACCACCCACTATGCCGAGCTGAAAACCTTCGCCATGACCACGGCGGGGGTGGAAAACGCCAGCTGTGAGTTCGACGTACAGACCCTGCGGCCCACCTATCGGCTGCTCATCGGCATCCCCGGCAAGTCCAACGCCTTTGCCATCTCCCGGCGGCTGGGGCTGGACGAGTCCGTGATCCAGGCCGCCCAGCAGCAGATGGACAGCGACTCCGTCCGCTTCGAGGACGTGCTGACCCAGCTGGAGAAGAAGCGCCAGCGGCTGGAGAAGGCCCAGGCCGAGGCGGACCGCCTGTGGCGTCAGCGGGAGGAGGACGCCCGAAAGGCCCGGACCTTCCGGGAGCAGATGGAAAAGGCCAAGGAAAACGCCCGCACCAAGGGCGAGGCCGAGGCCAAGCGCATCGTGCGCCAGGCCCAGGCCCAGGCCGACGAAATTTTCGCCCAGTTGGACCAGCTGCGCCGCCAGCAGCAAAAGCAGATCAACTTCCAGGAGCTCAATGACGCCAAAGCCGCCGTGCGGCACAGCCTGAACCAGGCCCAGGACGCCCTGCACATCCACGACCAGCCCCAGGAGCCTGTCTATACTCCCAGCCGTCCCATTGAGGTGGGGGACCTGGTGGAGCTGCCCGGTGTAAAAATGGCCGCATCGGTGCTGGCCGTCAACAACGACGGCACCCTGCTTTTGCAGGCCGGAAAGATGAAGATGACCGTCAAGGCCCAGCAGGTGCGCCTGCCGGAGGGCCAGCCCAAGAAAAAGCCCGCCGCGCCGGCCTCCGGCGGCAGCGCCAAGCTGAATCTGCAATCCCGGGCCGCCTCGGAGCTGGACATCCGGGGCTATGAGACTCTGGAGGCCGAGAGCGTGGTGGAGAACTATATCGACAGCGCCGTCATGGCCAAGCTGGGCACCGTGACCATCATCCATGGCAAGGGTACCGGCGCTCTGCGCAAGGCCGTTCACGAGATGCTCAAGCGGAACAAGGCCGTCAAGAGCTTCCGACTGGGCCGGTATGGCGAAGGCGAGGCCGGAGTCACAGTCGTTGAGCTGAAATAACGACTGCGGTTTGTGGATTCCGCCAAAAGGGTCAAACATTTTTTCAGACCTTACTTAAAGAATTTGTAGCTTTGGACATTGCTTTCTTTCGCCGATTCGGTATAATATTATAGTGTGAGAGAAGTATGTCCCCGCATTTTTCGAAAATGCTTCATAAAAGGAGTGCAATGGAATGTTTACACAGGAAGTTACCGTGAACAATGAGGTGGGTCTGCACGCCCGTCCTGCCACCTACTTCATCCAGAAGGCCAATGAATTCAAGAGCGGCATCTGGGTGGAAAAGGATGAGCGCCGGGTGAATGCCAAGAGTCTGCTGGGCGTTCTTTCCCTGGGCATCGTGAAGGGCACCACCATCACCCTTATCGCCGACGGTCCCGACGCCAAGGAGGCTGTGGAATCCCTGACGCAGCTGGTCAGCGATCAGCTGGGCGAGTAAACCAAGAAGAACAATGCCGGAGGCGGCTGCCTCCGGCATTGTTGTTTACGTCTCCATATGCCGCCCCAAAAAGGCGGATACGGTTTGGGCCAGCTTGTACTCCCCCTCGCCGGGGATCTGCGCGTCCGACGACAGAAACAGCACCAGGCCCAGCACATCCCCCTCGCAGAGAATAGGCGCCGCCACAGCCACCGTGTAACGGTCGCTGCTGTCGGAGACGGGCAGCGGCCGCCCGGAACCCTGATACTGATAAATGCTGCGCTGTTCCATGACCTGAGCCAGGACGTCGGACAGCGGCTTGCCCAGCAGCTCCCGCTTGCCGGAGCCGGTGATGGCGATGATGGCGTCCCGGTCAGTCACGGCGGCGGTAAAGCCGCTGCTGCGGTTGAGCACATCGCAGAACTGTGCTGCAAAATCCTCCAGTCCGCCGATCAGGGAGTATTTCTTAAAAATGACCTCCCCCTCCCGGGTGGTGTAAATCTCCAACGGGTCGCCGTTACTGATAACATGGACACGGAAAACCTTGTCCTCGCGGTTCTTAGCGCTTTGGACGAGTTCTGTTTCGTAGGGGTCGATGCCCTCATCGACCCGCGG
>OKSW01000828.1_pt1 | contig 11266 bp, 8 predicted proteins | sample 1606351 | NCBI WGS metagenome assembly OKSW01 (sample SAMEA3879565, study PRJEB24766) | human gut metagenome | biome: human-associated habitat; feature: feces | place: USA | collected 1985/1987 | reverse complement strand
AGAAAATCCTATATGAGTAATAGACTTGACATGAAAAAAGATACAGATAATCGAAAAGACAAAACAAAATACGATGGTCCGGAGAAGCCGGACGCATACATGGGCAATGACAAGCAATGGGTTTTCAGGGCATTGGTTCTTGCTTTTATTGATATGTGCATCATTGCAATCTCATTCTTTTTCGCTTTGATGATCAGGTTTGAGTTTTCATATTCACATATTCCGCTCTCATTTTTGGAGGGGTATCTGCACATTGTGCCATTGTTTATGGTGATTTCACTTGTGGTGTTTTATATTTTCAGACTTTACCACAGTATATGGCGTTTTGCGAGCATCAATGAATTTATGCATATTATTGGTGCATTTCTGGTGCTTGCGGTTGTGAGCGTTACTATTCATGAGGTTTATGAGATCAAGATGCCGTATGCCTTCTGGATTATCGGACTGATGCTCAGCTTTGCACTTTGTACAGCATGCCGTTTTGCGTACAGATTTATCAGGACAGGTCAGAAGATGCTTGAGCAGAGAGGCTCCGCAAACGGTGATGAGAAGGTCATGATTATAGGAGCCGGAAATGCGGGCAGGATGCTTATCAGGGAGCTTATCATGAGCTCACATCTGCACACAAAGGCCTGCTGCATCATAGACGACAATCCGGCGAAGCTGGGGCGCTTTATAGACGGCGTGCCTATTGTCGGCAACCGAAATGATATTCCGGAGATGGTTGAGAAGTATGATATCACGAAAATTGTGTATGCTGTACCTTCTACATCCGGTAAGGACAGGAAGGATATACTCAATATTTGTAAGGACACAGGCTGTGATGTGTCTGTGGTTCCGGGAATCTATCAGATGGTGGACGGAAGAGTATCGGTTTCCAATCTGCGCCCGGTAAGCATTGAGGATTTGCTTGGAAGAGATCCGGTTGTTGTGGATAATGACGGTATTCATTCATTTTTACAGGGCAAGGTGGTCATGGTTACAGGTGGCGGTGGCTCAATCGGTAGTGAGCTTTGCCGTCAGATAGCCAGGGAGGATCCGAAGCTTCTTATCATTTTTGATATTTACGAGAATAATGCATACGATATACAGCAGGAGCTGAAGCGCAAATATCCTTATGTAAGGGTGGAGACGCTGATCGGCTCGGTGCGCAATACTAACAGGCTGCACTATGTATTCCAGACATATCACCCTGAGATTATTTATCATGCAGCTGCACATAAGCATGTACCGCTGATGGAGGAAAGCCCGAATGAGGCAATAAAAAACAATGTGCTTGGCACATTAAAGCTCTCAAGGATTGCAGCTGAGTACCATGTGAAGAAGTTCGTGCTTATCTCTACTGATAAGGCGGTTAATCCGACCAATATCATGGGTGCATCAAAGCGTCTGTGTGAGATGGTTATACAGATGATGAACAGGCAGACGGAGACTGATTTTGTCGCTGTGCGTTTTGGAAACGTGCTTGGCAGCAATGGTAGTGTTATCCCGCTGTTTAAGAAGCAGATAGAGGATGGCGGTCCTGTTACTGTGACGGACAAGCGTATTATCAGGTATTTTATGACAATTCCGGAGGCCGTGGCGCTTGTGCTGCAGGCAGGGCTCTATGCCCACGGAGGCGAGATTTTCGTGCTCGACATGGGCGAGCCGGTCAAGATTGATGATATGGCTAGGAACCTTATCAGGCTTTCAGGACTGGAGCCGGATGTGGATATTCAGATTGTATACACAGGCCTGCGTCCGGGCGAGAAGCTATACGAGGAGATGCTGATGAGCGAGGAAGGCCTCAAGGAGACGCCGAACAAGCTGATTCATGTGGGTGAGCCTATTGAGATGGATGATGAGCTCTTTGAGAAGCAGCTTGAGATGCTCGAAAAGGCGTGCACCTCAGAAGCAAAGGATATCAAGCAGATAGTAGCCTCTGTGGTAAAGACATATCATCCTGACCTGGAGGACTAAATATCTTTTGAAGCTCATAATATAGACTGTAAAAGCTGGATGTTTGGCATATTTTATGCCGGAAGCGAGGAACATAACTATGGAAAAGAGACAGATTTCATTTTCACCACCTGATATAACAGAGGCAGAGGTGTCAGCTGTTGCTGATGCTCTGCGAAGCGGATGGATCACAACAGGTCCAAGAACCAAGGAGTTTGAGAAGAGGATTGCTAAGCTATGTGGCACGAATAAGGCTGTAGCCCTTGGCTCTGCTACTGCGTGTCTTGAGTCGATACTCAGATTCTTAGGGATAGGTGCAGGTGATGAGGTCATCACAAGTGCATACACATATACTGCATCTGCAAGCCCTGCGGTGCATGTAGGTGCAGCACTTAAGTTTATAGACGTAGCACCTGATTCATTTGAGATGGATTACGATGCTCTGGAAGCTGCTATTACAGAAAAGACAAAGGTTATCGTGCCGGTTGATATTGCAGGTGTGCCTTGTGACTATGACAGGATTTTTGATATTGTGGAGAGAAAGAAGGCTCTTTTTCATCCGTCAAATGATGTGCAGAGGGCAATCGGACGTGTGATTGTGGCGGCTGACTCAGCTCATGCTTTTGGTGCTTCTTACATGAGAGCAGGTGAGCGGATTATGTGTGGCAATGTAGCTGATTTTACAAGCTTTTCGTTCCATGCGGTCAAGAATCTGACCACAGCAGAGGGAGGAGCACTCACCTGGAGACCTATAGAGGGCTTTGATGATGAGTATATCTACAAGCAGTTTATGCTGCTTTCACTCCACGGACAGACAAAGGATGCTTTGCACAAGAATGGTCTGGGCAACTGGGAGTATGATATTGTAGCTCCTTCGTATAAGTGCAATATGACAGATATACAGGCTGCTATTGGTCTGGTACAGCTTGACAGATATGAGGGGCTTCTCAAGAGGCGCCGTGATATTATAGAGCGCTATGACGAGGCATTTAAGCCGCTTGGTCTCTTGACTGTGCCTCATTTTACAGACAGGCATACATCGAGCGGACATCTGTATCTGCTTCGCATACCGGGCATCGGCGTGGACAGGCGCAATGCGCTTATAGTGCAGATGGCGGAGCGAGGTATCGCCACAAATGTGCATTTCAAGCCGCTTCCGATGATGACAGCATATAAGAATATGGGCTTTGACATAGCTGATTTTCCAAATGCTTATCATCAGTATGAGAATGAGATTACACTTCCTCTCAACACAAAGCTTAGCGATGAGGATGTGGAGTATATAATTAATAATTTATTGGAGATTTTACATGAGTAGATGGAGAACATGGGGAGAGATTCCTACATTCATGAAAAATGATTTTACACTTAAATATTACAGGCATCTGAGCAGAAAGAGGACAAGCATGGTATTCAAACGCATTTTTGATGTGATTATGTCCGCTGTTCTTCTTGTGCTGCTTTCGCCTGTTATACTGGTCCTTGCTGTCTGGATAAAGGTGGATAGCAGAGGACCTGTTTTTTTCAGACAGGAGCGTATCACGCAGTATGGCAGGAAGTTTCGCATATTCAAGTTCAGAACTATGGTGAATGATGCTGACAAAAAGGGTTCACTCGTGACTGTCGGTGGGGATTCAAGAATCACAAGAGTCGGTGCTGTCATCAGAAAGTACAGGCTGGATGAGATTCCGCAGCTCATAAATGTGCTATGTGGTGATATGAGCTTTGTTGGCACAAGACCTGAGGTGGAGAAGTATGTCATGGCATATACACCGGCGATGATGGCAACGCTTCTGATGCCTGCCGGAATCACCAGTGAGGCAAGCATCAGGTACAAGGATGAGGACAGGCTTCTTGAGGCTTCTGATGATGTGGATTACACATATATACACAAGGTGCTGCCGGGCAAGATGAGGTACAATCTTAAGTATCTTAAGAGATTTTCACTGATAAATGATATCAGACTGTGCATAGAGACTGTGCTTGCGGTAATACATTAGTCTGCTTGTCTGGGAGGATGATACTTATGAATAAAGTCAAATTTTCAGTATTACTGTCAATTTATTACAAGGAAAAACCTGAGTATTTCAGGGAATGTATGGAAAGCATATATTCACAGACTGTTTTACCGGACGAGATAGTGCTGGTGGAGGATGGCCGGCTGACAGATGAGCTTTATGAAGCAATCAGAGATTATGAATGCAGGCCTTCGGAAATAAATTTTGTTACGGTAAAGCTTGAAAAAAACAGCGGGCTCGGTCTTGCACTTGCTGAAGGAATAAAGCATTGCTCTAATGAGCTTGTGGCCAGAATGGATACGGATGATATATGTGTGCCTGACCGGTTTGAGAGACAGCTGAATGCTTTTTCGGAAAATCAGGGGCTTGATATCATAGGCGGCTACATCAGCGAGTTTTCCGATGATATGCATAATATTATATCAGAGAGGACAGTGCCTCTCGGAAATTATGTGATAAAGCAGTATCAGAGAAAGCGCGATGCGTTCAATCACATGACTGTGATGTACAAAAGATCTGCGGTGCTTGCTGCAGGCAATTATCAGGACTGCCTGCTTATGGAGGATTCTCTTCTTTGGGCGAATATGATCAGAAATCACTGTCGTATGGCAAATATAGGTGAGACTCTTGTGTATGCCAGAACAGGTGATGATATGCTGAAGAGGCGTGGCGGCTTTGATTATTTCCTTAAATACAAGGCAGGAAGAAAGCGTATTTTAAAGACAGGAACCATAAGTGCGGCCGACTATTTTGTTACGGTTGCGGCACAGTTTGTTGTATGTATGATGCCACTTTGGATGAGGAGCCTGGTGTTTAAAAAAATATTAAGGAACTAAAACTTTTCAAATGCATGTTAATGTGGTAAAATCGGTATAGTTAACATTAATAGGCTTATTACTAGCTGACATAGGAGGTTAATATAAATGGAATTTAGAGCGGAATACGAGAAATGGTGTACAGACCCATATTTTGATGAGGCTACAAAGGCAGAGCTTAAGGCTATCGCAGGTGATGATAAGGAGATAGAGGACAGATTCTATCGTACACTTGAGTTTGGTACAGCAGGTCTTCGTGGTGTAATAGGAGCCGGCACCAACAGGATGAATATATACACAGTCCGTCAGGCTACACAGGGACTGGCGAATTACATACTTTCACAGGGAGAGGACGCAGTAAAGAGAGGTGTTGCAATTGCACATGACTCACGTAATATGCATGATGAGTTCACAGATGCCACAGCACTCTGTCTTGCAGCTAACGGAATCAAGACATATGTATTCCCACAGCTTGCACCTGTTCCGGAGCTGTCATACGCAGTAAGGACACTCGGTACAATAGCCGGTGTTGTTATCACAGCAAGCCACAATCCTCGTGAGTACAATGGATACAAGGTATACTGGGAGGATGGTGCACAGGTTACTCCACCTCATGATACAAGCATCATGGCTGAGGTGGCAAAGGTTACATCATTTGATCAGGTAAAGACTATGGACAAAGCTGCTGCTATTGAGGCTGGTCTTTACAATGTCATCTCTGATGAGGTTGAGGAGGGATATTTCGGAGAGCTCCGCAAGCTTTCTATCCATCCGGAGATTATCAAGGCTATGGCAAAGGATATCAAGATTGTTTACACACCACTCCACGGCACAGGTCTTCGTCCTGTACAGAGAGTACTTAAGGATATGGGCTTTGAGAATGTATACATTGAGCCAAGCCAGGCAGTACCTGACGGCAATTTCCCTACATGTCCTTATCCAAATCCTGAGAATCCTGATGCATGGAAGCTTGCACTTGAGCTGGCAAAGGAAAAGGATGCTGATATCGTTTTAGCAACTGACCCTGATGCCGACAGACTCGGTGTATACTGCAAGGATACAAAGACGGGTGAGTATGTGACATTTACAGGAAATATGTCAGCTATGCTTATCGGTGAGTATATTTTAAGCCAGAAGAGTGCCAATGGTACTCTGCCTGAGAATCCTGCATTTGTTGAGTCAATTGTTTCTACAGATATGGGTAAGGCAATTGCGGCAGCATATGGCGTAAAGCATATCGAGGTTCTAACAGGTTTCAAGTATATCGGAGAGCAGATGCTCAAATTTGAAAAGACCGGCTGCAACAACTATGTATTCGGTATGGAGGAGAGCTACGGATGCTTACCTGGCACATATGCAAGGGACAAGGATGCTCCTGCAGCAGTTTGTATGCTGTGTGAGGTAGCTGCCTTCTACAAGTCACAGGGCAAGACTCTCTGGGATGGCATGATTGACATGTATGAGAAGTATGGCTACTACAGAGAGGGCATTTCCACAATGACCTTAAAAGGCATTGATGGTGCCGCACAGATAAATGAGATTATGACAAAGGCACGTGCCGCTGAACCAAAGAAGTTTGGTGATTATCAGGTGCTTGCTATCCGTGATTACAAGAATGACACAAGAAAAGATATGACAACAGGAAAGGTTGAGCCGACAGGTCTTCCTTCTTCCAATGTACTTTACTACGAACTTAACGATAACGCTTGGTGCTGTGTACGCCCTTCTGGTACAGAGCCTAAGATCAAATTCTATTTCGGAGTTAAAGGAGTGTCTCTTGAAGATTCACAGGCTAAGCTTGATGCTTTGTCAGCTGAGGTTCTCGGACAGTTTGAATAAAGACTATGATGAAAATATACATTTGCCCGGATTGTGGCTGGATACGGATGGTTTCAAGAAGGAAAGAGGTTGAATGCTTCAAGTGTGGCAGGCCGCAGATGCGTCTGACGAATCTGGAGTTTGGAAAGTATACCAATATGTCAGAGAAGGAACGTCAGGACTACGCAGACGCGTGGCTTTACATTCATAGAAAAAAGGAAAAATAACATGGCAAAGAAGAGAAGAAGAAAAAAGAAAAGAAGTGGACGTAAGAAGATTATACTCTTTGTATTTGAAATCCTGCTGCTGTTAATTGTTCTGTTAGTGGTTTGGGCTTATAATAAGACACTCGGACAGGTTAAATATGAGGATGCGCTGACAAATAGTGAGGCCGGAATCAATGAGGAGATTGATGAGGATGTTCTTGCCAATATGCATGGATATCTCAATGTAGCGTTGTTTGGTCTGGACAACAGAAGTAATGGTTCATACGATGAGGGGCATTCCGATTGTATCATGATCGCTAGTCTGAATTATGATACTAAGGAGGTTCAGATTGTTTCTGTCTACAGAGATACGTATCTGCCTATAGGCAATGGAAAGTTTGCAAAGGCAAATGCCGCTTATGCAAATGGTGGGGCAAAGAGAGCAGTAGCTATGCTTAATTCAAATTTGGATTTGAATATAACCAAGTATGTCTGTGTTGACTGGAAGGCTCTTGTAGATGCTATAGATGATATCGGTGGCCTTGATCTTGAGATTACTAAGGCGGAGATGAAGGAAATCAATTATCTGATTCCTGAGGTTGATTATACTACAGGATATAATACTCCTTATCTTGAGGGGGATGGTATGCAGCATCTTGATGGAACTCAGGCTACATGCTATGCACGTATCAGAAGCACCTCCGGTGATGATTTCTTAAGGGCATCCCGTCAGAGAATTGTGCTTCAGGCTATGCTTGACAAGGCTAAGCAGTCAGATTTAGGCTCGCTCACAGAGATGTGTAAGGATATCATGAGTCAGATAAGTACAAACTTTACAGCTGCCGAGATATTACAGTATGCTTCTTATGTTACAAAGTTTCAGATGAAGGAGACAACAGGCTTCCCATTTGAGCTGACTACAATGAATCTGTCAACTACTGGCGATACCGTAATTCCTATAGACCTGGCGCAGAATGTTTCTGAGCTTCATCAGTTCATGTTTAATGAGACTGATTACCAGCCAACAGAGACAGTTCAGACAGTAAGTGATAAGATTGCTAAAAAGACAGGTGTTACATCTAAGACTTCAGCATTTGATCTCACGCAGTACAATGATACTGTTGGTTCTGATGGAACCGAAGGGGCAAAGAAAAAAAATAAGGACAAGCAGGATGCACTGAAAAAGAGCCAGTCAGAATCTGAAAATGGCTCAGAAGAAAAATCATCATCAGATGATTCGGATGATTAAATAATTTAAGTTAGCTATTAGGGAGAATTTATGAAAACAGAAATTAAAGAAAAAATCACGGCAACAAACCAGAAGTACTTAAAGAAATTCTTAACAGAGGAAGCTCCGGCTAAGCTTGAGAGCCAGCTTGAGCACATGGACTGGTCATACCTTGATATGATTCACAACAAGGAGCAGCAGAGAGGTACATTTTCACCGCTTGCTGCTATGGAGCTTTCAGAGATAGAGGCAAATAAGGACAAATACCTTGCAACAGGTCTTGATGCTGTCAAGAATGGCAAGGTCGGTGCAATTCTTCTTGCCGGTGGACAGGGTACACGTCTTGGCTTTGACAAGGCTAAGGGCATGTTCAATATCGGAAAGACAAAGGAACTCTACATCTTTGAGCAGCTTGTTGCAAACCTCATGAAGGTTACAAATCAGACTGGTACATGGGTGCCTCTGTATGTTATGACAAGCGAGATAAATGATGGCATGACAAGAGAGTTCTTTGAAGAGCACGACTATTTTGGATACAATAAGGATTATGTGAAGTTTTTCGTGCAGGAGATGGTTCCGGCAGTTGATTTTGATGGAAATCTGCTCATGAAATCTGATGATTCACTTGCTATGTCACCAAACGGAAACGGTGGATGGTTCAAGTCACTCATCAATGCCGGTCTTGACAAGGATTTGAAGGACAAGGGTGTTGAGTGGCTCAATGTATTTGCTGTGGACAATGTGCTTCAGCAGATTGCAGATCCTGTATTTGTAGGTGCTACAATCGAGTCCGGCTGTGTCAGCGGCTCTAAGGTGGTCAGAAAATGTGATCCATATGAGAGAGTAGGCGCTATGTGTCTTGAGAATGGCAAGCCTTCGATTGTTGAGTATTATGAGCTTACTCCTGAGATGGCAGAGGCAAAGAACGAGAATGGTTCATTACAGTATGGCTTTGGTGTTATCTTAAACTATTTATTCCGAGTGGACAAGCTCATGGCTATCGCAGAGAAGAGTCTTCCGCTTCATGTGGTAGAGAAGAAGGTACCTTACATTGATGAGAATGGTACAGAGCACAAGCCTGAGACTCCGAATGCATACAAGTTCGAGACACTCATCCTCGATATGGTATATATGATGGACAATAGCCTGCCATTTGAGGTAGACAGAGAGAAGGAGTTTGCACCTGTAAAGAATGCGACAGGTACAGATTCGGTTGAAACAGCGAGAGATCTTCTTGAGAAGAACGGAATTGAAATTTAATATATGATTTATGGTAACTGTTCATTGGCAGGGATGTATTGATATTCTGCAATTTCTATTTATCGCAGACTTAGAGATGTATCTGCCGATGAGCAGTTATTTTTATTCGGAGAATAGCACGGGGATTACAATTTATGAAAAAATAAATAATCCCGTCACAAATTAAACACAGATTGACAGTATACTTCTAATTGTAAACGAAAGGAGAAATTATTATGGATAACAATTATAGAAATATGAATGATACAAATAATACTAACAGTACAAATAACACAAATAACAATACAAACAATGTAAATTTCACAATGTCGGGTAATCCTTACAATCCGGATGAGTCACAGAAGGCTGCACAGACTAATAATACATCAGCTGAAAGCTATTCACAGAGCTACAATCCGTACTCGCAGGCTTCTGCAGCAGGACAGCCAAATGCAAATCAGTCATATGCAAACCAGCCTTATTCTAATCAGTCGTATAATTCAGGCACAAATAATAATGCATATGGCGGCACATCAGCAGGTTCGACTGACAATTCATATAGCCGGACGAATATGAATAGTCAGGCATATCAGAGTGGTCAGACGCAGAATACCCAGTATCAGAACGCACAGTACCAAAAGACTGCAAAGCCTAAGAAGCAGAGAGCACCTAGAAAGCCCGGTGCGTTTGGACCATTTGCAGCAAAGACAGTAGCGGCAGCTCTTATCTTCGGACTCGTCGGAGGCGGCGTTTTCACAGGAGTAAGCTATATTGGCACGAGAGCTATTTCAAATCCTTCTACTGCAAGTGCAAAGCTTACCACTACAACATCCAGTGGGACTAAGCAGACATCCTCAGGGGATGCAAAGGATCTGACAGATGTATCGTCAGTTGTCGATGAGGTCATGCCTAGCATCGTTGCTATCACAAATACAGGAACAGTCACCTACAACAGCTTTTTCGGAAAGAAGTCACAGCAGTCACAGAGCTGCGGCTCAGGTATCATTGTGAGTGAGGATGATGATTATCTCTACATTGCTACAAACAACCATGTTGTAGCAGATTCAGAGGAGCTTACAGTACAGTTTGATGATGATTCTGTGGTAAAGGCAGAAATCAGAGGAACAGATCCGGATGACGATCTTGCAGTTGTACGTGTAAAGAAAGCAGACCTTGGAAAAGATACTTACTCAAATATCAAGATTGCTACAATCGGAGATTCTGAAAGTGTAGCTGTTGGAAGTCCTGCAATTGCTATCGGTAATGCACTTGGATACGGACAGTCTGTCACAACAGGTATAGTAAGTGCGCTTAACAGAACTGTTACTACACAGGATTCACAGACAGGTGAGACTGTTACCAATAACAAGCTTATCCAGACAGATGCAGCAATAAACCCGGGAAACAGTGGTGGAGCACTCTTGAATGAAAACGGCGAGGTCATCGGTATCAACTCCGTAAAATATTCTTCGACAGATGTTGAGGGTATCGGATATGCAATTCCAATGTCGGTTGCAAAGCCTATTATTGAGAGCCTCATCCAGGATGGAAAGTATACAAACGAGAATCAGGCATACCTTGGAATAAAGGGTGGTGATGTTTCGCCTGAGATGGTAGCCTACGGCTTCCCACAGGGTGTGTATGTTTCATCTGTTTCAGCTGGTTCAGGTGCCGCAAATGCCGGCTTACAGGAGGGAGATATCATCACTGCTGTTGACAGCACAAAGATTTCTTCTATGACAGAGCTGCAGTCAGCATTAAAGAGCTACAAAGCCGGAGATAAGGTTACTCTTACTGCTGCCCGTCAGAGTGGCAGACAGTACGAAGAGAGCAAGGTTGAAGTAACCTTAAGCTCTGCAAAGGATATTCAGCAGTAATTGTGGCGCAGTGTATTGGCGGGAGGTCGGGACGTAGGTCCCGGGTACCGGCGGCGCACACGTACTCTTGCGGTCGCTACGCTACGTGTCTAAGATACTGTACGAAATTATGCTTGAAGGGTTTCTA
>OKSW01000823.1_pt1 | contig 11298 bp, 8 predicted proteins | sample 1606351 | NCBI WGS metagenome assembly OKSW01 (sample SAMEA3879565, study PRJEB24766) | human gut metagenome | biome: human-associated habitat; feature: feces | place: USA | collected 1985/1987 | reverse complement strand
GATAGTCCTTTTATCCGTTTATGGTGTGGATAGTGTACTGACTATCATTCACCGCCTGATGCTTCATGAGAATATCGGGCTACCGCATCGCAAGCATCTGTATCAGATTATGGCGAATGAACTGAAGATTCCTCATGTCATAGTCTCTCTGGCCTATATGACAATACAGACTCTTATAATAGTAGGATATATTTATTGTCAACGGTATGGCTATATCTTCTTGATAGGGTGTATCTTACTGTTGAGCGCAATATACGTACTCTTCATGAAAAAGTATTTTTCAAGACATATCTCTTGAATTACTTTCCCATTACCAAAAGTAATCTTTAATCGGGATATTGGAGTATTGCTTTCCGAATCATTGGTTACTTGGTACAGTTTCTTTGCTGCTTCAAGAAATCTTGGAAATAATGTTCCCCACTGGTTGTTGACAACAATTTTTGTTCCGTCTGCTAATAAAATAACTTCATCAGGCTTAAGAAAGTAACGTTTCTTTAAATCGGGATGAGATTTGATTTTTTCTTGGACTTCTATCAAGGTACGTATTACACCTAATACTTTCAAATTATAGTCATAAAAAATGAATCGGGCGGTGTACAATAAAAACAAATAATCCCGGACTCTTTGTCAAGAATCCGGGATTATTTGTTTTTATCGTTTTTGAGAGGCTTTACTTAGCCGGCTTCAGCCATTTGTCCAGCCATTCAAAGAAGGTACGTTGCCACAGCACGCCATTCTGAGGTTTCAGTACCCAGTGGTTTTCGTCCGGATAGATAAGCAGTTCGGCAGGAACGCCACGCATCACGGCTGCATCGAAGGCGGCCATTGCCTGGTTGGCAAGAATGCGGAAGTCCTTCTCTCCGTGGATGCAGAGGATAGGGGTGTCCCATTTGTCGACGAAGAGATGCGGGGAGTTGGCAAAAGTGCGTTGTGCCGTAGCGTTGTTCTTTTCCCAATAAGCACCGCCCATATCCCAGTTGGCAAACCATTTCTCTTCCGTTTCCAGATATTGCATTTCCATGTTGAAGATACCGTCGTGTGCGATGAATGCCTTGAAGCGTTTGTCATGGTGTCCGGCAAGCCAATATACGGAGAAGCCTCCGAAGCTGGCGCCTACGCAACCCAGGCGGTCTTTGTCGACGAAAGGTTCCTTGGCCATTTCGTCAATGGCAGTGAAGTAGTCCTTCATGCACTGGCCGCCATAATCACCGCTGATGGCTTCGTTCCACTCTACACCGAAGCCCGGAAGACCACGACGGTTGGGAGCTACGATGATATAGTCGTTTGCCGCCATAATCTGGAAATTCCAACGGTAGCTCCAGAACTGGCTGACGGGACTCTGAGGACCGCCTTCACAGAAGAGGAGGGTGGGGTACTTCTTGTTAGGGTCGAACTGCGGAGGATAAATCACCCAGGTCAGCATCTGCTTGCCGTCGGTGGTCTTCATCCAGCGGGCTTCCACTTTACCCATTTCCAGCTGGTCGTAAATCTGCTTGTTTTCTGTGGTCAGTTGCACTGCTTCTGCAAAAGCGTCGCCGTTACGTGCACTGTTTACGGCATAGATTTCGTCGCCCATGCTCATGGAATGGCGTTTGGCGATAATCTTGTCTCCGCAAAGGGCAAGCGAAGCATAGTCGTACATGCCGTCGGTGAGCTGGGTAAGCTTGTCGTTTCCGGCAAGGTCGATGTTGTAAATCTGTGTCTCGCCATGCCATACACCGATGAAGTAGATGCTCTGGGAATCTTTGTTCCACAAGAAGGCGTCCACGTTCGATTCGAAAGCTTTGCTTACAAAACGTTTCTCGCCGGTCTCGAGGTTCATGATAAACAAGCGGTTCAAGTCGGCTTCGTAGCCGTCACGCTCCATGCTCTGCCAGGCGATGTATTTGCCGTCGGGAGAGTATTGGGGATTCGTATCATATCCCTTGTTTTCTTCCGTGATGTTTTTGGTTTCCTTGGAGGCAAGGTCGTAGATATAAATGTCGGAGTTGGTGGAAATGGCATACGCCAGTCCGGTTTTCTTACGGCATGTATAGGCCACCTTATCAGAAGACGGGCTCCATGCCAGCTGCTCGATACCGCCCCAGGGCTTCATCGGGCTTTCGTATGGCTCTCCCTCAAGAATATCAGTGACATTGCTGATGGCATTGCCGTCGAAATCGGCAACGAATGGATGGGGAGCAGTAGTCACCCATTCGTCCCAATGCTTGTACATCAGGTCGGTAACGATGATGCCGGTGGCTTTAGGAAGGTCCGGATGTTTGTCTGCCGTACTCTTCACGGTCTTTACCTGGGCAATGAAAAGGAGTTTCTTGCCGTCGGGCGAGAAAGAGAACCCTTCGATGTCTCCCTCGTATTGGGTCAGCTGCTTGCGTCCGCTGCCGTCGGGATTCATTTCCCATACCTGGCTGCTGCCGCTTTCGTTGCAAAGGAAGGCAAGCTTCTTGCCGTCCTTGAACCATGTGGGCTGTCCTTCTTGCCAGGCGTCATGCGTTATCTGGGTATTGTCACTACCGTCGGCATTCATGACGAAGACTTCGCTGTTACTCTTGTTCTGGGGCACGCTGTAATAGGATACCGTGTAGGCAATTTGCTTTTCGTCGGGGGATACGGCCACACTGCCGATGCGTCCCATCGCCCAGAGTGCCTCGGGTGTCATACGCTTTCCTTCAATCTTGATGTCCGACCGCTGGATGAGCGTTGCTGCGTCCTGCTGCTGTCCGGCATCTTTTGTGCCTCCGCAAGAGGCCAATGTCATGGCTGCTGACATAAGTAGTAGATTTACTTGTTTCATATATGCTTTTTGTTTCAGTTATTTTAATGCAAAGATACTAAATTTTCCTTCCTTGCCAATTTCCACGTTTGATATATAGCCAGCAGAAAATGAGAATAAAGCTGGAATAAACCATTTCCGAGGTCCAGCAGATGGCCACGTCGAGTTGCAGAATCAGAATAATGTAGGTGATATAGGCTGTGTAGATGACCAGCGTAGCCATCTCCAACCCCCATGCCGTACGCGTGTTGCCGGTTCCGGAAACTGCCTGGAAATAGACATTGGCAGGAACCAGGAACAGATAGGTGGAGCACATCACCCAGAGCGAATGTACGGCAGCGTCCTGCAGGTCGGGTATGTCGGTATAAATTCCCAGAATCAGCTTGGGGAACACCGCGAAAAGCAATGCCAGCGGAAGTACGAAGACGTAGGCTATGCGTACGTGCTGCCGGATGGTGCCTGCCACGCAATCGGAGTGGCCTGCACCGATGAGATTGCTGACCAGTGACCCGCAGGTAGAGGCAAACGCCATGAGTACCATGAACAGTATGCCGGACACGTTGCGGACAATGTTGGTCACTGCCAGCGAGCGCTCTCCCAAATGCTCCACATAAAGGAAGAAAAGGAACCAGGTGGAGAGGGAGAAGAAATTCTGTATCATGGTCCAGAAAGAGACGTTCAGCATCCGTTTCAATACGTCCAGCCGGAACTTAGGAATACGGTCCAGCCCGTACTTGCGACAGTCGATACGGCTACGGGTATAGAGGATGAAGAATAACAGCGAAACCAGCTCGGCCAATGAGGAGCCGATGGCGGCTCCGGCAATGCCGAGTGCAGGAAAACCGAATTTACCGAAAATCAGGATATAGTTGAATACGACATTGCTCAACACCATGACGATGGAGTTCAGTGTCAGTGTCTTGGTCTGGGTGGTTCCCAAGAAAAAGGCACGGAACATGACTGCGCTGAACGAGAAGAAGGCACCGAATACACGCCAGTGCAGGTAGCTGGTGGCTGCTTCGTAGATATGTTCCGAGGCTACGATGCGTTTCAGGATAATCGGCGAGAAGCAATAGGACAGCAGGAACATGACTGTCGCCATCCCGACTTGGAAATAGATGCCCTGATAGAACAAGTCACCGATTTCCTTATACTGCCGTTCGCCGTTACGCCGGGCAATGAGTATCTGTGCCCCGATGCTGAAACCGAAGGCAACCATGAAGATGACCATATAGAAGACACCGGCGATGGCAGATGCTCCCAGCTCGACTTCGCCTACACGTCCGAGGAAGGCGGTGTCCGTCATACCTATCATCTGCTCCATAAGGAGGCTGATTAGGATAGGGTAGGCTATGAGCCAGATTTGTTTGTAAGTGTATTTAGTCTGCATAATTTAGAGTCTGTGAATTTTTTCGTTGGTGTAAGGATAAGAAAGCCGGGCAAATGTCATTGTCCGGCTTTCTGCAAAAGAATATCTTGAACGGTAGTCTTACTACTTTTTGTTCTGTTTTTCTTTCATCATCTGTTCCTGCTGTTTCTGCATGGCTTCCAGACGAGCGGCGAAACCGGTTTTCTTCATCTTCTTCGGGTCTTTCTTGTTGGCTTCCAACTGAGCAAGAAGGGCTTCCTCATTGGTTGTCTTGCGCATGATGAGCGTTGTTACCACACTGACTAACGTAGAGATGAAGTAGTAATAGTTCAATCCCGAAGGATAGTCGTTCAATATGAAGAGGAACATGATAGGCATCAGGTATGACATCCACTTCATGGCAGCCATCTGCGGATTGGCACCCGTATCCTGTTGCTGCATCATGTACTTCGTGTTCAATATGTTGGTAACCGTCATCAGCAGGCAGAACAAGCTGAGGTGGCTTCCCAGGAACGGGATATGGAACGGGAAGTTGATGAACGCATCGTAAGTGGAAAGGTCGTCTGCCCACAAGAAGCTCTGCTGGCGGAGTTCAATGGCACTCGGCACGAACATGAACAAGGCCATCAAGATAGGGAACTGTATCAGCATCGGCAGACATCCGCCCATCGGACTGACTCCGTACTGGCTGTAGAGGCCCATCACTTCCTGCTGCTTCTTCATGGCATCTTCCTGCTTGGGGTACTTCTTGTTTATCTCGTCGATTTTCGGTTTCAGTACGCGCATCTTGGCAGAGGACATGTAGGTTTTCCACGTTGCGGGGAATACTACAGCTTTTACGATTAACGTCATGAACAACAGTACGATACCCATGCTCAACCCCCAACTGGACAACCAGTCGAAGATGTTGATGGTGAACCATTTGTTTATCCAGCGGATGAGCGGCCAGCCCAGATAGACCAGACGGTTCAGCTCCCACTTCTCGTCACGCCCCTTGTCGAGTGCGGTCAGAGTCTTGTAGTGATTGGGGCCGAAGTAGAAGAACAGCTGGGTAGGTTCTTTGCCGGCAGGGTCGAACTTCGTGCTCATCTCCGCAGAATAGTCCTTGATGTAGCCGCTGCCTTGAGTCTCCATCTTGGAACTCAGTTTGGTCTTTTCAAAGTCGGCATCTGCCAAAAATACTGAAGAGAAGAACTGGTTCTTGAAAGCAATCCAGTCCAGGCGTTCCGGAACTTCCTTTTCGTCGTTCTTGTTGGCGGACAGATAATCGGTACCCTCTCCGGTGATTTTGTAAGTCAGTTCAGCCAGACGGTTCTCGTAGGTGTAACCCTTCTCTATCTGACGGGCACGCTGAAACCACTCGATGTCCACATAATTGTTGGTAGCCGCCAGCTTACCTTCCATATTGACTGCCTGAATAGTAAAGTCTATCAGGTATGTGTCATTATGCATGCGATATGTAAAGTCGATATAGCTGTTGCTGTCTGCCGACAAACGCATGGTGACGGTACTGTCCGTACGGTTTACTGCAGTGAAATAATAGTCTTCCGTCTGGATAGTCTCTTTCTTGTTGTAAAAGAGGAAATTCATGGAAGCGTCATTGCCGCTAAACAGTGTGACGGGGGTCGTCTTGTCTTGTCCCATGTATTCCTTCAGCGTGGCCGAAGCTATGCGCCCGCCTTTTGTATCTACGGTTATTTCTGCCAGGTTGTTCTGGATGGTTACCTGCGAGTTGGTTCCTTGACGGGCGTCGAAGAAGAGGGCAGTGGAGTCAACGCTTGCTTCCGCTCCGCTTTCGTTGGCCAGGGCTGCTTCTGCCTTGGCTTTCAAGTCGGCTTCGCGCTGTTGCACCTGGGCTATGGAGTCGTAGTAACGTTGCTGTGCTTCCAACTGCTCCTGGCTGGGACGGCTCAGAAAGCTGAAACCTACTAACAATATCGCTATCAGAACAAGACCTGTGATGGTATTTTTATCCATTCTTTGTTGATTACAAATTACTTATTACAAATTATTTCTTTTCGTTTTCATTTTCGATGGCGGCCTTCACGAATGCTACGAACAGTGGGTGCGGATGCAATACCGTACTGCTGTATTCGGGATGGAACTGGGTACCGACAAACCACTTCAATGCGGGAATCTCAACAATTTCCACCAGGTCCGATTCGGGGTTTATACCCACACACTTCATGCCTGCTGCTTCGTAGGCATCCTTGAAGCTGTTGTTGAACTCGTAGCGGTGACGGTGACGTTCCTGGATATGCTCGGTACCATATGCCTCGTATGCCTTGCTGCCTTTCTGCAGAACACATTCGTAGGCACCCAGACGCATGGTTCCACCCATATTGGTGATGGACTTCTGCTCTTCCATGATGTCGATGACATTGTGTGGTGTCTTTTCGTCCATCTCGCGTGAGTTGGCATCGGCATAACCCAGTACGTTACGGGCAAATTCGATGGCGATACACTGCATACCCAGACAGATACCGAAGGTGGGGATGTCGTGCGTACGCGCATATTTGATGGCTACGAACTTGCCGGCAACGCCGCGTTCGCCGAAGCCTGGACCGATAAGTACGCCTGCCATGCCTTTCAGGGCTTCTGCCACATTCTCGTCAGTCAGCTTTTCACTGTTCACGAAGTCTACCGATACCTTGCGGTCATTGTAGGTTCCTGCTTGTGAAAGGGCCTCGCGGATGGACTTGTAGGCATCCTGCAAGTCATATTTGCCCACCAATGCGATGTGCAGCGGGGCAGTCTCTTCGGCTTTGTGACGGCGTTCGAGGAAAGCGCGCCACGGTCCCAGTCCCGGAGTGTCGCCGACGGGAAGTCCCATTTTCTTCAAAATGGTAACGTCCAGTCCCTGGCTCTGCATCAAGATGGGCACCTCGTAGATGGTAGGCGCGTCGATGCTCTGCACCACGGCATTCTCGTCCACATTGCAGAACAGAGCCACCTTCTTGCGCAGGGTAGTGCTCAACTCGTGCTCCGTACGCAGTACGAGGACATCGGGTTGGATACCGGCACTTTGCAGTTCCTTTACGGAGTGCTGGGTGGGCTTGGTCTTCAGCTCACCGGCAGCTGCCAGGTAGGGGACATAAGTAAGGTGTACGCACAAGGCGTCTTTTCCCAGTTCCCACTTCAGCTGACGGATGCTTTCCAGATAGGGCAGAGACTCGATGTCACCCACTGTACCGCCAATCTCGGTAATAACAAAGTCGAATTTGTATTTGTTTCCCAGCAGTTTTACATTACGCTTGATTTCGTCTGTAATATGGGGAATAACCTGGATGGTCTTTCCCAGATAGTCACCCCGGCGCTCTTTGTCGATGACGCTTTTGTAGATGCGTCCGGTCGTGATATTGTTGGCCTTGGTGGTCTGGATGCCCAGGAAGCGTTCGTAATGGCCCAAATCGAGGTCGGCTTCGTGGCCATCCACGGTAACGTAGCATTCGCCGTGTTCATAAGGGTTCAGTGTACCCGGGTCGATGTTGATGTACGGGTCAAACTTCTGGATGGTTACCTTGTAACCTCTTGCTTGCAGCAATTTACCGATGGAGGATGAGATGATACCTTTACCTAATGAAGAGGCAACACCACCGGTGACGAAAATATACTTTGTTTCTCCCACAACTATATTATTTTATTAATTGTTTAATCTAATGCCAAGAGCCTATACGGCTTGTCGTTCAGGGTGCGCACTGCTCCCGTCAGTACACGTAGAACTTAAAAAGCGCAAAATTATAAAAAAAAGAGGAAGTAGAGAAAGTTTCGATGAAACAATTATTAAAAAATACGATTTCATCGAAGAAAGTCCTTCTTGCCTTTTTCTTATGGCTTTTCTATGTTTTCTAAACATTTTAAGCTAAATTTGCGCTCGAAACATAGACTTTAGGGCATTATGAAGAATAGACACATTGCATTTTGGTTAATTGCTACGATGATTTCTTCGTCGGTGATGGCACAGAATACGCTGGATACCGCCTCGAAGAACAGTGGACAGGAAACAACTGCCAAAGCCGACACCTTGCCGGATATAATGAAAGAATACATGATTCTGAAATTGAAACCGGAAGGTATGGGGTACAGGCTGGATACTGTTTCCATATTATATGAAAGGTATATCGGAGTGCTGGATTATTTGAATGACCCCACGACTCCGGAGCGTTATATACCTTCCAATCCGAACTACTATAGGTTGTTCCTTCCCCTTACCTATTATTATGCCCCCATGAGACGCCTTTCCAAGGTGGACTGGCATTTCCAGGTGCCTGATACGGTGCCTGCCCTGACGCGCGAGATGTTGCCGTTCGACACACTGAGTTTCACCTCAAAGGACCGAGCCAACAAACTGGTGGACCGTACGCTGCTGAACACGTATGTAGATTGTCCCAATCTGGTTGTAATGACCGAGAAGGAGGTGATGAAAGGGAAGATATTCAAGGATAATATAGAGAAGGAGGTTTCTTCCAAGCCGTCCGTCGTGAAACTGTTTGCACAAGAGAATATGGTGGGAGTGAAGGAGGAAGCCGACGTGATTATCCACAAGCCCAACTGGTGGGTGACGGGTGGAAACGGTTCATTGCAGATTACCCAGAACTATATCTCCGACAACTGGTACAAGGGAGGTGAGAGCACTAACGCCGTGCTTGCCAACCTGCAATTGTTTGCCAACTATAATGACCGTGAAAAGGTGCAGTGGGAAAATCTGCTCGATGCCAAGCTGGGCTTCAGCTCCGCACCTTCCGACGAGTTTCATAACTATCTGGTAAGTACCGACCAACTCCGGCTGTACAGTAAACTGGGTATTCAAGCTGCGTCCAAGTGGTATTATACCATCACGACTGAGTTTAAGACCCAGTTCTGCAATGGCTACAAGGCCAACAGTGAAGAGCTGGTTTCGGCTTTCTTTGCTCCGGCGGACTGGTCGAGTAGTATCGGTATGGACTACAAGTTGAAGAAGCAGAAATTCAGCTTGTCCGTTTTCATGGCTCCGCTGACGTACATGCTGCGTTATGTAGGAAATAAGGGGGTGAATGAAGTGAGTTTCGGTCTTGATGAGGGCAAATGCGTGAAGCATAACTTCGGTTCGCAGATACAGCCTACACTTTCATGGACCATCATTCCTTCCATCACGCTGGATTCCCGCTTGGACTTCCAGACCAGTTATGAGTGGACACGTATTGAATGGGAAAACACGGTGAACTTTGTGCTGAACCGCTATCTTTCCACCAAGCTCTATGTGCACGCCCGCTATGACGACAGTGCCAAGCCGACGGAAGGGGACAGCTATTTTCAGGTAAAAGAATTGCTCAGTTTCGGTATCAATTATAAATGGTAAATAAACAAATGGTCTGTTCGGAGTGAACAGATTATCTGTTTTGGTTAGTCAGACGGTCTGTTTTTCCTTGACAGACCGTCTGTTTTTTGTCTTTTTGTAGTCTGTGGCAGGTGAAAAAACATAAAAACATAGAAAAAGCACGTTTACGAACACAGAAAATGCATAGGAAAGGTTTGCAGTTCACAAATAATGCGTAAATTTGCCGCGATTTGTAATGCACACTTTGCAAAATGGCGAATACTATAAAACATCAAGGTATTGTGGAAAACATAAACGGTTCTCATCTCCAAGTGAGAATCATCCAGACTTCAGCATGCGCTTCGTGTAGTGTCAAGGGACATTGTACCTCTGCGGATACGAAAGAGAAACTTGTCGATGTGGCCGATGCCGATGCCGCATCCTACCAGCCCGGCGACCGTGTATGGGTGACGGGCGAACTTTCAATGGGAGTGATGGCAGTTCTGTTTGCCTTTATATTTCCTTTCCTTATTCTGATAATCTCACTGTTTGTCTTTATGGCTATCTGGAATGACGAGCTGCGTTCCGCGCTTTGTTCGCTAGCACTTCTTGTACCTTATTATTATATATTGTGGCTGAACAAGTCGCGGATGGGTAAGAAGTTCTCATTCTCCGTACGACCGATGAACTAACTAATAATAAAACAAATAATTAATAAACAACTAATTTATGAATGTAATTCTGATTGCAGTGATTTCATTGGGAGCTATAGCGCTCGTGCTAGCCGCTATTCTTTATGTGGCTTCCAAGAAATTTGCCGTGTATGAAGATCCGCGGATTGCCCAGGTAGGGGAAGTGTTGCCCCAGGCAAATTGTGGTGGATGTGGCTATCCGGGTTGTAGCGGTTTTGCCGACGCTTGCGTCAAAGCCGGTTCGCTGGATGGTAAGTTCTGTCCTGTAGGCGGACAGCCCGTCATGGCACAGATTGCTGATATCCTCGGACTGGCAGCCGGAGAAGCTGAACCGATGGTAGCAGTGGTGAGATGTAACGGAACGTGTGCGAATCGTCCGCGTATTAATCAATACGACGGTGCGAAGAGTTGTGCTATTGCGGCCTCTCTTTATGGTGGCGAAACCGGTTGTAGTTTCGGATGTCTGGGGTGTGGTGACTGTGTGGAAGCTTGTCAGTTTGATGCTATCCACATGAATCCAGAGACGGGACTTCCGGAAGTGGATGAAGCAAAATGTACGGCTTGTGGAGCTTGTGTCAAGGCTTGTCAGAAGAACATTATCGAGATTCGTCCGCAAGGTAAGAAGTCACGCCGTATCTATGTGCAGTGTGTGAACAAGGACAAAGGCGGCGTAGCGCGTAAAGCTTGTACAGTTGCTTGTATTGGTTGTGGCAAGTGCGTGAAGGTTTGTCCGTTCGAAGCGATTACACTTGAAAATAATCTGGCTTACATCGATCCGAACAAATGTAAATCATGTCGTAAGTGCGAAGAGGCTTGTCCTCAGAACACGATTATCGCACTCAATTTCCCGCCGCGTAAACCGAAGGCGGAAGGTGCTGCTTCGGTTGCTGCTCCTAAGGTAGCCGTTGCACCGAAAGCTACAGAAACGCCTAAGGTTGCAGAGGCTCCTAAAACTGTAGAGACCCCTAAAGCTGTTGAGACTCCTCAGGTTGAAACTCCAAAGGCAGAGGCTTAATAATAAAGAAGTAATAAACGACTAAAATACAGAATTGTATGTTGAAGACATTTTCAATCGGTGGTGTTCATCCACACGAAAATAAACTTTCAGCACATCAGCCGATTATAAAGGCGGAAATTCCTGCCAAAGCTGTGATTTTGCTGGGCCAGC
>OKSW01000813.1_pt1 | contig 11376 bp, 10 predicted proteins | sample 1606351 | NCBI WGS metagenome assembly OKSW01 (sample SAMEA3879565, study PRJEB24766) | human gut metagenome | biome: human-associated habitat; feature: feces | place: USA | collected 1985/1987 | reverse complement strand
CCGGCCGAGGATGACCACGACCACCCACACCGGCACACCGGCCACCGGGATGAAGGCAACGAGGGCGCTCATCACCAGAAGCTTATCGGCCAGGGGGTCCATCAGCTTGCCGAAGTCGGTGACGAGGTTTCTCTTGCGGGCAATATTGCCGTCCAGCGTATCGGTGATGCAGGCCGCCAAAAAGACGATGAGCGACCACAGGTAGTGCATCGGGATGCGATCCACCAGCACCAGCACCAGAAGACGGCGAACGTTATGTTTCTTCATCGGAACCCTCCTCACTGTGCAGCTGCGCCGGCGGTGCAACGTGTGCCGGCAGCTCCTCCATCTGCACATCTCCGATATCGATCGATGCGCTGACCGTACCGTTGACACGGCCATGGATCTCGGCATCGACGTAGCCATTGATATATCCGCGAACGTGTCCGTTGACACGCATGGCCCCATGCAGCTGCTGCGTCGCGGGATGCAGGCCAATTGTAAACGAAGTTTTCTCCACCAGCGAGTCGCCCAGCAGCAGGATCTGCGGCAGCACGCACATGACCAGCACCATCGACAGCAGTGTGCCGCGGCCGAGGCAGACGCCGATGGACGCGACCGTATTCTCTGAGGACAAAAAGCCGATGGACATGCCGGCGGTGGCGAGAATGGTGCCGGAGGTGACGACCGTCGGGAACGCCTGATTGAGCGCCTCGATCATGGCCTCCTTATAGGGCATCTCCTCTTTGAGCCGGAGATACCGGCTCGAGATGACGATGGCGTAGTCGATATTTGCGCCCATCATGATGGCGCTGACGATCAGATACGCCAGAAAATACAGGTTGTTATGCAAGATCGTCGGGAACGAGAAGTTGATCCACACACTGCCCTGGATCACGAGGATCAGCAGCAGCGGCAGCACCACCAGGAATACCTGGCTCAGCTGCAAGCTGATGGTCAGGGCCATGACCAGGGCGGTGATCAGCATTACCGGGGCCCGGACCAGCATGCGCATGCCCATCATCAGGGTCATCTGCACCGACGAAACGTCGTTGGTGAGCCGGGTGATCAGGGATGCGGTGGAAAAATGCTCAATGTTGGCAAAGGAGAACCGCTGCACCTGGGCATATTCCGCGGCGCGGACGTTGGCGCCGAAGCCCATACCGGCCCGGGCGGCCAGAGCCGCCGCCCCCACGCCCATCACCAGGGACGCCAGGGCCATGAGGATCATTTTCAGGCCCATGGCCAGAATGTACTCCTTGTCGCCGTTGGCAATGCCCACGTCCACGATCTGGCTCATGGCCTTGGGCAGCAGCAGCTCCAGCACGGCCTCGCCGGCTGAGCACAGAACGCCCAGGATGATCCAGATACGATATCCCTTGGTATAGGGAGCTAATTTACGAATCATGCGTTGTCCTCCTCCGATGTCAGGTTTTCCGCCGCCCGCAGCAGGAGCCGGCGGAGCGTATCCACCTCCTGGGGGGTCATGCCCCGCTGGACCAGGGCCTCTATTTCATGGGTGATGGAAACGAAGTCGTCATAAAACTGCTGGCCGCACGCCGTCAGCCGCAGGATGCGGCAGCGGGCATCGGTTTCGCCGGGGGCGCGGGTCAGCATGCCCTTTTCCACCAGACGGTCCACAATGCCGTTGACGGTGGAGGGCTTCACGGCCAGATGCTGCTGCAGCTGCTTCTGGGTCACGGGGCCGGGCTGGCGGTGCAGATACGTCAGGGTCCGGCACTGGATGGGCGTGACGCCATAGCGCCGCAGCTTTTTGTCCATGCTCAGATATGCCCGATGATTGCAGTAGCCCAGCAGCGGGCCGATGAGCTCGGGCTTCTTCTCGCAGTCCATATAGCTTTCTCCTTTCTTCTGACTTTTAATACTTAGCATACTAAATGTTAGCGAGCTAAATATTACCACCGTGGCTGCCGGTCGTCAATAGGCAGATTGCCGGTTTCCTGTGAACGTTCTGTAAACTGTGGGCCGGACCGCTTGACTTTTTCCCGCCGGGACGGTATGATAAGCCCGTAATCCGAAAGCTGTTATCATTGTTATTCTCTCTCCTTTTACCACAAAACAAACCGCCGGTCCCCTCTTTCCCGGGACCGGCGGTTTGTGTCGTCTTGACAAAGGTACGAAATCGTACTATAATACGTTTGGTATGATTTCGGACGGAAGGGAGGCGGCAGCCTATGCCGTATATATCCCGGGACCTGCGGCGGTATAACCACCTTTTGCAGGAAACCGACGCGGTTTATCATGAAATGGCCCAGCACTGGGGCCTGCCGGACAGCGTGATGGGCGTGCTGTATACCCTGTGCGACGCCGGGGGGCGCTGCTCTGTGCGGGAGGTCTGCCGCCTGGGAGGCATGAGCAAGCAAACCGTCAACTCCGCCCTGCGGCGGATGGAGCGGGAGGGCCTGATCTATCTGGAGGCCGCCGGACGGGGCAAGGACGTGTGCCTGACGGAGGCGGGAGAGGGACTGGCCTGCCGGACCGCCCTGCGGGTAATCCAGGCGGAGAACCAGGTGTTTGCCGCCTGGCCCCAGGCGGATGTGGAGCAATATCTGGCGCTGACCCGACGCTTTCAAGAGGCCCTGGGGGAAAAAGCGAAGGAAATCAAGGAGGAGTCATGAGCAAAGCGTCCATTCAATTATCGGACCACTTCACCTGCGGCAGGCTGATCCGGTTTACGCTGCCGTCCATCACCATGATGATCTTTACCGCGGTTTACGGCGTGGTGGACGGCTTTTTTGTGTCCAATTACGCGGGAAAGACGCCCTTTGCGGCGGTGAATCTTATCATCCCGGTGCTGCTGGGCTTAGGCTGCGTGGGGTTCATGTTCGGCACCGGCGGCGGCGCGCTTATCGCCAAGACCATGGGCCAGGGGGACCGGGAACGGGCCAACGACATCTTCTCCATGATCGTGTACGTCTCGGCGGCCATCGGCGTGGTGCTGGCGGGCCTGGGCTTTCTGATCCTGCGCCCGGCGGCGGTGCTGATGGGGGCAGAGGGGGAGCTTCTGGAGCAGGCCCTGATCTATGGCCGCATCAACCTGATCGCCCTGCCGTTTTATGTGCTGCAATATGAGTTCCAGTGCCTGTTTGCCACGGCGGAAAAGCCGCGGCTGGGGCTATATATCACCGTGGCGGCAGGCGTCACCAATATGGCGCTGGATGCCCTGTTCGTGGCGGTGTTTTCCTGGGGCGCGGCAGGTGCGGCGGCGGCCACAGCCCTGAGCCAGTTCATCGGCGGCAGCCTGCCCCTGGTGTACTTCGCCCGGCCCAACAGCAGCCTGCTGCGGCTGGGCAAATGCCGGATGGACCTGCGCGCCCTGCTGAAAACCTGCTCCAACGGGTCGTCGGAGTTTATGAGCAACGTGTCCATGTCCCTGGTGAGCATGCTGTATAACGTGCAGCTGATGAAGTACGCCGGAGAGGACGGTGTCTCTGCCTACGGCGTGCTGATGTATGTAAATATGATCTTCCAGGCCATCTATATCGGCTATTCCGTGGGGGCGGCCCCTGTTGTGTCGTTCCACTATGGGGCCGGAAACCGCGGGGAGCTGCGGGGCCTGCTGCGGCGCAGCGGCGGCCTGCTGGCCGTGTGCGCGGTGTGCATGCTGGCGGCGGGGCAGGTTCTGGCCGCGCCGCTGTCCCGGCTGTATGTGGGGTATGACCCGGGACTGTTCCGGATGACGTCCCACGCCTTCTCCATTTTCTCGTTCTCGTTCCTGTTCTCGGGCTTCGCCATCTACGGCTCGTCCTTCTTCACGGCCCTGAACGACGGGCTCACCTCGGCCATCATCGCGTTCTTGCGGACCCTGGTGTTCCAGGTGGGAGCGGTGCTGCTGTTCCCGCTGTTGTGGAGGCTGGACGGCATCTGGATGTCCATCGTGGCGGCGGAGGTCATGGCCGTTGTCGCCACGGGTATCTTCCTGCTGGCCAAGCGGAAACGGTATGGCTACTAAAAAACGGAAAAATTTCAAAAAACCCCTTGCATTCCCCGAAAAGGTGTGGTATAGTAATCAAGCTGACTTGAGTGATTCGGTTGGCTATCCGGGTGTGGCGAAGTTTGGTATCGCGCTTGAATGGGGTTCAAGAGGCCTTGAGTTCGAATCTCAACACTCGGACCAAAAGGGGTTAAGTTCTTACAGGACTTAACCCCTTTTTTGTTGTCGCTTTTTTCTGATTATTATGTTATCATTATGGTACTCTGAAGATAGGTGGTGGACAGCGTGAATCCTGACTCAAAGGCAGATAAAAGGCCTTTTGCGGAAAAACATTCAAAGTTGAATTTCTTGTTTGGTTTGCTATTGCTATTGTTTCTTATTGTCGCATTTGGTTTCGCAGTGTATATCATTGTAAAATACATTGCTACTGGTGTGACCTCCGCTGCAAATTGGTTAGCCTCCCTCGCTTCAAAACTTGACGCAGTTGTTATAGTGGCTTTAATTACTGGTTGTGTTTCCATTGTTGGTGTTTTGATAAGCTCAATTGTTGCAAAGCGCATTGAATACAAGCGAAGCCGGCAAGAATATCTTGCTAAAAAGCGTGAAGAACCCTATGGCCAGTTTGTTGATATGGTTTATAAAATTCAGCAGAACACTAAAAAAGGCGATAGCTATACAGAAGCACAGATGTTGAAAGATTTGTCACAGTTTTCAAAACAAATCACCCTTTGGGGTTCTTCAAGGGTAGTAAATAAATGGGTGAAATTTCGTGAAAACGGTACAAATCCAGAATTAGCCCAAAAGAATCTTTTGTTATTAGAAGATATTATGAATGAAATGAGAAAGGATTTGGGTTTAAGAAAAACAAAAAAAGGAAATCTTCTTGCTTTCTTTGTCAGCGATATTAAGAAGGCTATTAAATCAATGAAATAGCTTTCAATTGGGATAAATACCTCTTGCCGACTGCCAGCAAACCATTGATATATCTGCGTTTTCTGAAATCCTATAATTACACTCGGACCATAATGTGGAGACAAAACAGATGTCTCCTGCGAAAAGCCCGATTATATCGGGCTTTTTTGCTGCCCAAACGGCGATTTTTCTCTGTACCCAAACGCAGATGTAAAATCGCCGTTTTCCCTTTGCGGATAGACTTGAACTCCCGAAAAGTAAATATCAGATACACAGGCAGATAGAAAGCAAAAATCTATCTGCCTTTTTTATTACCCTAAAAGGAGAAATCAGATATGCTGCAGAAAGAATTAGCCAACCGGCTCAAGGCTCGGTACGACACCAAGATGGACGGCAACGAATGGATGGAAGTGTCCTCGGACGGCATCCCCCTCTGCCGGATCGACAGTATGCTCCGCTCGCCCAACTGTCCGTTCGTGCTTTTCGTCGGCACAAAGAAACTGGTCAAGCGAAAGGAGCTTGAACAATTCATCAGTGAAAAACTGGTGATATAAGAGGTTCCGAAAAATTTACAAATAGGCGGAGAGTTTTTTCACGCAACGGCTTGAGAAAAAGGACGTTATATGCTATAATTTATTTGTAGTAGTGCGTCCTTTTTCGCAAGCGCGGAAGGGATACAATTGATACCCACTTATATAAGCTCTGCGACGAAGCGGGGATCAAGCACTTTTGTATGCACGCTTTACGCCATACCTACGCTACAAGAGCGATTGAATGCGGTATGCAGCCGAAGGTGCTGCAAAAGCTGCTGGGTCATGCCAGCATCAAAACAACAATGGATCGGTATGTTCATGTGACTGCCGAATCGCTGGATTATGCCATCAAGCAATTTCAGCAACATGGTGTAGTCTGATGAAATCCAATAAAGCCAAATGCGGAAATGGTGTAAAAATGGCGTAACAGCCAAGACGCCAAACGCTGAAACCCCTTGAAAATCAAGGAAAATCGAAGGAGAATGAGTACAAATGAAATTAGGTATCGTGGGCCTGCCCAACGTGGGCAAATCGACACTGTTCAACGCCATCACCAACGCCGGTGCGGAGAGCGCCAACTACCCCTTCTGCACCATCGAGCCCAACGTGGGCATGGTGGCTGTGCCGGATAAGCGGCTGGACAAGCTGGCGGAGATGTACGAGCCCGATAAAAAGACCCCTGCCGTCATCGAGTTTGTGGACATAGCGGGCCTGGTGAAGGGCGCCAGCCAGGGCGCGGGCCTGGGCAACAAGTTCCTGGAAAACATCCGCCGCACCGACGCCATTGTCCATGTGGTGCGCTGCTTCGACGACGAGAACATCATGCATGTGGTGGCCGATGCCGGCACCAACGTGCCGGTGGATCCCCTGGGAGATATCGAGACCATTGACCTGGAGCTGATCATGGCGGACCTGGAGATGGTGAACCGCCGGGTGGAAAAGGCTGCCAAGGCCGCCAAGGGCGACAAGAAATTCCTCCATGAGGCGGAGGTGTTCCGGGCTCTGGCGGAGCATCTCAACGCCGGTAAGTCCGCCCGCACCTTCGACTGCGGCCCGGAGGACCGGGCTATCGTGGAGACGGCGGACCTGCTGAGCCTGAAGCCCATCATTTATGCCGCCAACATGGACGAGGCCGGCTTTGCCGACCATGAGAACAACCGGTATTTCCGGATGGTCCGGGATCTGGCCCAAAAGGAAGGGGCCCAGGTGCTGCCCATCTGCGCCAAGCTGGAGGAGGACATTGCCCAGCTGGACGACCCCGAGGAGAGGGCCATGTTCCTGGAGGACCTGGGGGTGGAGCAGTCCGGCCTGGACCGGCTGATCCAGTGCAGCTACGAGCTGCTGGGCCTGATCTCCTTCCTGACCTACGGCAAGGACGAGTGCCGGGCCTGGACCATCAAAAAGGGCACCAAGGCTCCCCAGGCCGCCGGAAAGATCCACTCCGACATCGAGCGGGGCTTCATCCGGGCAGAGACCATCAACTTCGACGAGATGATCGCCTGCGGCAGCGTGGCCGCCGCCAAGGAGAAGGGGCTGCTGCGGTCCGAGGGCAAGGAGTATGTGGTCAAGGACGGCGACATGATCTATTTCCGCTTCAACGTATAAAACAAGAAAGCCCCGCAGAGCTTGCGGCCCGCATGCCGCGAACTCTGCGGGGCTTTTGACAGACCAAAAACCACGCTGCGGCCGCAGCGTGGTTTTGCTGTTAATATCCCCGCTTCCGGTCCACCCGGTGCTCCAGGGGACGACCGGCGGCATAGTTGTCCAGATCCCGGCAGAACATATCCAGATTCCGGTCGCAGGTGTATCCCAGGGACATATTCCCGGAGATATGCGGCGTCAGCAGCAGGTTCCGGGTGCTCCACAGGGGGTGATCCTTGGGCAGCGGCTCCGGCACCACCACGTCCAGGGCGGCTCCGGCAATGCGCCCTGCGTTCAGGGCCTCCATCAGCGCGTCCTGGTCAATGGCGCTGCCCCGGCCCACGTTTACCACGATGGCCTCCCGGGGCAGCAGTGCAATGCGCTCCCGGCTGAGGATGCCTGCGGTGTCCGCCACGGCGGGCAGGGCCATCACCAGGATCTCCGTCTCCGGCAGCACCTGGTCCAGCTGCTGCTGGGGCAGCATCCGGTCATAGGCCGGGTCCCCGTTCCGGCCGCTGCGGGACACACCGCAGATGTGGGCGGCTCCCAGGGCCTTGGCCCGCCGGGCAAAATTCGTGCCGATGTCCCCGGCGCCCAGCACCGTGATGCGGCTGCCGTAAATGGACCGCATAGGCAGCTCCTGGACCCATTCCCGCCGCCGGACGATGTCCTGGAAATCCGGCATCCGCCGCAGCAGCATCAGCGTCACCATCAGGATGTGCTCACTGATGGTCAGCCCATAGGCCCCGGAGGAGTTGGACAGCATCACGTCGGGATTGGCGTACAGCCCGTCGTCGGACAGCAGGTCCACCCCCGCAAAGCCGCAGCAGTACCACTTGAGCGCCGTGGCCCGCTTCAGGTCTCCGGGCTCGCACCATCCGTAGATGATCTCATACTGGTCCAGCCCCTCTGCCGGAGCCTTGCCCCGCCCGTAAAAGTCCACCGCAAAGCCGTGCTTTTCCGCCGCTGCCAGCACCCTTTTCCGGCGCTCCGGCGTGAGAAAGTCCTCCATCACCGCAATTTTTTTCATCCGCTGTATACCTCCCATATTTTTTCCGCGCAGCGCATGCCGTCGGCGGCGGCGGACAGGATGCCTCCGGCATATCCCGCCCCCTCACCGCAGGGATACAGCCCCCGGACGCTGCACTGGCCGCTCTCATCCCGCAGGATGCGCACCGGCGACGAGGATCGTGTCTCCACCGCCGTCAGAACGGCATCCCCCTGGGCATAGCCCTGTATTTTTCTGTCCAGCACCGGCAGGGCCAGCGCCAGGGTCTCCCACACAAATTCCGGCAGACACTGCCGCAGGTCCGTCCACCGGACCCCGGGCCGATAGCTGGGGATCACCCGACCCGGCCCCACAGAGGGCCGCCCCGCCAGGAAATCCTCCACCCGCTGGCATGGGGCCGCGTAGCCGCCGCCGCCCAGGCGGAAGGCTGCCTCCTCCAGCTGCCGCTGAAAGGCCACCCCCGCCAGAGGATGCCCGCTGCCAAAGTCCTCCGGCGTCACGTTTACCAGCAGGCCGCCGTTGATGTTCTCCCGGTCCCGGGCATATGCGCTCATGCCGTTGGTGACCACCCGCCCCTGCTCCGACGCAGCGGCCACCACCTGTCCCCCGGGGCAAACGCAGAACGAGAAGACGCTGCGCCCGTTTTCCAGGTGGCATGACAGCTTATAGCTGGCGGCAGGCAGACACGGGTGCCCGGCGAACTGCCGGTACTGGGCTGCGTCCATGTCCGATTGCCGGTGCTCGATCCGCACTCCCACGGCAAAGGGCTTCTGCTCCATCTGTACCCCTGCGGCGTGCAGCATTTCAAAGGTATCCCTTGCGCTGTGGCCCAGGGCCAGCACCGCATGCCGGGCCGGCAGCACATACGGCCCCTCCGGCCCTGTGACCTCCAGCCCCTCCAGGGCCCCGTCCCGGACCCGCAGTCCCGTGACCCGGTGCCCGAACCGCACCTGCGCCCCCAGGGACAGCAGCTGCCGCCGCAGGTTCACCAGGGTCACATGGAGCATATCCGTCCCCACATGGGGCTTGGCGTCGGTGAGGATGCTCTCCGGCGCGCCGCAGGCCACCAGCTGCTCCAGGATCCACCGGTGCCGCCGGTCCCGGGTGCCGGTATTCAGCTTTCCGTCGGAAAAAGCGCCTGCGCCCCCCTCGCCGAACTGAACGTTGGATTCCGTATTCAGCGGGCCGCCCCGCCAGAAGGCTTCCACGTCCCGCTGCCGGGTCACGGCGTCCCGGCCCCGCTCCAGGATGATGGGCCGCAGCCCGCACCGGGCCAGCACCAGGGCCGCGAACAGCCCTCCCGGCCCCGCGCCGATGACCACCGGCGGCGTCTCCGGTGCCCGGAGCACCTCCGGCAGCCGGTACGTTTCCGGCGCATACGGCGTTACCCGCTTATCCCGCACCCGCCGCAGCACGGCTTTCTCCTGCCGCAGCTCCACCGCGGCGGTGTACACCAGCCGCAGCTCCTCCCGGGCGTCAACGGACCGGCGCAGCACCTGCAGGGACAGAATGTCCCCCTCCGGCACCCGCAGCAGCCGCGCCGCCTTTCCCCGCAGCAGGGCCTCCTCCTGGCCCGGGGCCAGCTTCAGCCCCTCAATTTTCACCATAGGCCGCACCCTCCTGACTTCACAAAAAGTTCAAAATTTTCGCCGTTTTTTAAAGCTCCAGTTAAGGTTTCCGCGTATACTATAAACCATCGAAAGGAAAACCACAGCGGCGGCGGAGCACGATACCTCATGATACCACATTCCACCCCGCCCGACAATAGGAGGTTCACGGTTATGTATAACGGCGTCAACGACGAGAACAACGAGAGCAGCTTCAACAGCGATGAAAACCTGTATCATTACAGTTATTCTAAGGACCAGGCTCCCCAGCCCGGCCAGCCGGACCCCAGCCAGACCAGCTGGCAGCCCGCTCCCCGGCCGGAGCCCCAGGCGGCGCAGGAAGATCAGACCTCCTGCACCACCGGCGATTATCAGGATGAACCCCGGATTCCCAAGACCAACGGGAAGAGCTTCTGGAAAAAGACCGGCACCAAGGTCACGGCCCTGGTCCTGTGCTGTGCCCTGGTGGGCGGCCTGTGCGGCTTCGGCGGCGCGTCCCTGGCCCGCAAGACCGGCAAAACCGCCATCCAGGAAACCGGCCGCACTGCCTCTGCCGTCAGCGTCAAATCCGTGGACGGCCAGACGCTGATGAGTCCCGCCGAGGTGTACGCCGCCACGGTGAACAGCGTGGTATCCATCAACTGCTCCGCCGTGTCCACCAACATCTTCGGCCAGAAGGTGGAGTCCGCCTCCTCCGGCAGCGGCTTCGTCATCACCCAGGACGGCTATATCGTCACCAACCAGCATGTGGTGTCCGGCGCCAGCAGCGTCAACGTCACCCTGTATAACGGCGATACCTATCCCGCCACTGTGGTGGGCGGCGACAGCGATTACGATGTGGCTGTGCTGAAGATCGAGGCCACCGGTCTCCAGGCCGTGACCCTGGGCAAGAGCGCCGACGTCAACGTGGGCGACACGGTGATGGCCATCGGCAATCCCCTGGGCGAGCTGACCTTCTCCATGAGCCAGGGCATCGTGTCCTGCTGCGACCGGGCCATCAATGTGGACGGTACCCCCTTCAACATGCTCCAGGTGGACGCCTCCATCAACCCCGGCAACTCCGGCGGCCCCCTGATGAACCTGTACGGTGAGGTAGTGGGCATTGTGTCCGCCAAGTATTCCAGCTATTCCGACACCACCGTGGAGGGCATCGGCTTTGCCATCCCCATCAGCGATGTCCAGACCATCATCACCGACATTATGGAAAACGGCCAGGTCACCGATAAGGCCTACATGGCCATCAAGGCCGGCAGCATGACCGAGCAGATGGCCGCCCAGTACAACATCGACGTGACCAAGGGCGTGTTCGTCTACGCCGTGGAAAAGGGCGGCGCCGGGGAAAAGGCGGGCCTGCAGCTGGGCGACGTCATCACCAAGCTCAACGACACGGACATCACCTCCATGAGCGACCTGTCCATGGCCAAGAAGAGCTATAAGGCCGGCGACACCGTCACCCTTACCGTGTGGCGCGGCGGCCAGGAGATCACCCTGAGCCTGACCTTCGACCAGCAGCCCCAGACCACCGGCACCGAGGACGATTCCTCCAACCGGAACCAGGGCCAGCAGGATTCCTACGGCGACCTGTACGACTACTTCTTCGGCCGGGGCAACGGCGGCCGCGGCAACTAAGACAGCGTGACCGCTTCTCCGGAAGCGTCACTGGATATATTTTGCATTCCAATTACTCTCTCTTTCTTCTTTCATCTTTCTTCCTTTAAGCGTGGACGGCGGCTCCGGTAT
>OKSW01000812.1_pt1 | contig 11386 bp, 10 predicted proteins | sample 1606351 | NCBI WGS metagenome assembly OKSW01 (sample SAMEA3879565, study PRJEB24766) | human gut metagenome | biome: human-associated habitat; feature: feces | place: USA | collected 1985/1987 | reverse complement strand
TGTCGGGGGCTACGCCCCTGCGACCCCTTTTTTATCAACGATAGAGGTTTTTCGACAGACTGAAATAATAACATTATTTCTGCTTTTTGTCATCCGTGTTTTTGCAGTCGGAATTTTTGTTCTTGACGAAGATTTTCTTAATATCTTTAAGCTCGTGCTTTTCCTTTTCCTTTTTCATATAAGGGGGGTGAGGGAAATAGACCGGCTCGTTTGTTTCGTCATCTATATGGTGGATGTCACGGTACACGTTTGAGTCGGAAGGAAGGTCTTTATTTTCGAGTCGTTTTTTGACCCTGTTTTTTGTGAAGCTGTATACAACGGCGAACAGGGGTATACCGATGATAAGGCCGACAAAGCCGAACAAGCCCTGACCGACAAGCATACCGAAGATGACCCAGAAGCTCGAAAGACCGGTCGAGTCGCCGATAATCTTCGGGGCGAGGACGTTACCGTCAATATTCTGGATGATAACGACCATAATGGTGAAATAGATGCACTGGATCGGGTCAACGAGGACGAGCAACAACATACACGGGATATATCCTATAAACGGTCCGAAGTAGGGGATGATGCAGAATATACCCATAACAACGCCGCAGAGTACGGCATAGGGCATATTGAAGATGCTCATAAGCAGTACATAGACCATACCGATAATAAAGCTGTCGAGTATCTTACCTGTGATAAACTGACCGAAGGACTTGTTAACCTCACGGGTGCTGTTGATAATCTTTGTAGCAACCTTAGGCTTGAACAGGCAGTAGAGGATCTTTTTGAACTGAGCGGCGAAAAGCTCCTTGCTGTTGAGGAAGTAGATGGCAATAACGAAGCCGAGCAGGAGATTCATAAACACGCTGATTATGTTCATGACGTTGGACGAAATCAGATTCCATATATTGTTCATCTGAGGAAGAAGCTCGGTTGACAGCCAGTTGTTGAGCATATCGGAAATACCGCCGGTGAACTGGAGGACATAAGCCTCTACCTCGGGGTAGTTTCTGAGGGTCTGCGATACCCAGTCGCTTATCTGCGTAACGTATGTCGGCATATTGTTTACGAGCATAGTAATAGTGTCGATAAGCTGAGGGAGAAGTACCCAGATTATACCTGTGAGTATAAGCAGGGCAAGAATCATAGTTATAGCCACGCTCATAACTCTTGCGACCTTGCGGACGGGGAAGGTCTTGGGCGGCGGTTCTTCGCCGGGGTGTTCACGCTCGAACTTTTCACGCTTTTTGTCCTGTATTGTATAGAACAATCTGCGCAGGCACGGCTTTTCGATGAAAGTCGCTATCGGGCATAGGATATATGCTATAACAAAGCCGTATAGGACGGGTGTCAGTATAGACAGGAACGAGAAGATGCTGTCGAGTATTTCTTTAATCTGTGACAGACCGAGGAAGAACACGATAGCGGCGGCGATAACGAGGAATGCGGTCACTCCCCAGTAGAGATATTTTTTATCCCATTTGAAGTTCATTACATCACACCTTTATGTTGATATGGAAGTTACTGCTTTTATTATAGAATTATCGGCGGAAGTTGTCAAGGGTATACAGGGAGGAAATGAATGTTGGATGATGAATAACGGGAAAATGAGGGGTGATGGTTGTGGAAGGGTTGGTGTGGGGTGAAGGATGGATGTGCTTTTGAGAAGGTTGTGGGGATGGAGAGGTTGGTGGGCGATCCCTCAGTCTTGCGACAGATAGGGCTGAGCGAATATTAACGTTGATGAAATCGCAGAATGTTGCAATTTATAGTAAGAAATAGCCTTGTCGCAATCCAGCTCCCTTTGACAAGGGAGCCAAGTGCGGTGGCGAGGGGCGAGGGACGGATGTGGTTTTGAGAGGGTTGTGGGGATGGAGAGGGTCGATGCGGCAATCCCTCCGGTAGTCGCCCGAATTTTTTCGGGCGACAGCACCTCACCTTTGACAGGGAGGCAAGGATGTTGGTGTGAGGCGAAGAATGGTGCGGATGCGAAAGCGTATAAGCACACATAGACGCTCGCCCTACGAAAAGTGGGTGGGATAGTGCGGATGCGAAACAGGCAGAGCGTTCATTGAAAGGCAAGGGTGGTGGCGAGGGGCAAAGGGTTGGCGAGTATTTTGTGAGGGTTGTGGGGATGGTGGGAAGTTGGAATGGTGGGCAGGTGGGGATGGCGATAGATTTACAGAAAAACGGGAGGTGTTGCTGAGATGAAAGATAATGATGTAAAAGGCGGAAGGAGGGTGGTATGGTCGCCGCAGGAAAGGCAGGCGGAGTTTATGCAAAGGGGAGAGTATGAGGCTTTGTACGGGGGTGCCGCCGGCGGAGGTAAGTCTGACGCACTTTTAGCGGAGGCACTCAGGCAGGCGGATAAGGCTTGCTACAGGGGGATAATTTTCAGGAAAACGTATCCGCAGCTGACGGAGCTTGAGGACAGGTCGCAGACGCTTTATAAAGGTGCATATCCTGCGGCAAGGTACAACAAGACCAAGCACTGCTGGAGTTTTCCGTCCGGGGCTAAAATCTATTTCGGGGCGATGCAGCATAAGAAAGACAGGCTTAACTATCAGGGCAAGCATTATGACTTTGTGGGGTTCGATGAACTGACGCAGTTTTCCTTTGATGAATACAGTTATATGTTTTCGAGAAACAGACCGGGCGGAAAAGGCACGAGGGTGTATATCAGAGCCACGGCGAATCCGGGCGGTCCGGGTCATTCGTGGGTAAAGCAAAGGTTTATAACGGCTGGCGAGCCGATGAAACCGATAATAGAAGAACATAAGGTGAAAAAGCCCGACGGGGCGGAGATAATCATAAGAAAATCGAGAGTGTTCATCCCGGCGAGCGTATTTGACAATAAGGAGCTGTTGCGAAACGATCCGGAATATCTTGCGAGCCTGTCTATGCTTCCGACCGCCGAGAGAAAGGCGCTTCTGTACGGGGATTGGAACAGCTTTACTGGGCAGGTTTTCACCGAATGGAGAGATGACCCGGAGCATTATTGCGACAGAAGATGGACGCACGTCATAGCGCCGTTTGAGATACCTCGCCACTGGGAGATAGTGAGGGGATTTGATTTCGGGTATACAAGGCCGTTTTCGGTAGGGTGGTATGCGGTGGATACTAAAGGGTGCATCTACAGGATAAGAGAATACTACGGTTGTACGGATAAGGCGAATGAGGGCATAAGGCTTGAGCCGTCGGCAATTGCAGAGAATATCAGAAAAATAGAGCGTGACGATCCGAATATAAGAGGGAGAAATGTGTACGGGGTCGCAGACCCTTCAATATTCGATAAAAGCCGTGGGGAAAGCGTCGCAGACCTTATGGCACGGCCGCCTTACTTTATAATATGGTCGCCGGGGGACAACGCAAGAATATCGGGTAAGATGCAGTACCACAACAGGCTGGCATTCAACAGTGACGGGGAGGCTATGTTCTATTGCTTCAACACCTGCAGAGAGTTTATCAGAACTATTCCTGCGCTTATGTATGACGAAAAGAACGTGGAGGATATTGACACAACGATGGAGGATCACATATATGACGAATGCAGGTATGTCCTTATGGAGCATCCTATCGCCGCACCGGTAAAGCGTGGGGAGATTCCGGCAGGTGACGATCCTCTCGAACAGAGAAAGCCCGAAAGAGCGGAATCGTTCTATATGATGTGATATGAAAGGAGAAATATGAAGAAAATCGGTAAGGAGCAGGTGCGTAAGGCAAGGCAGACGCTTGCAAAGTATAAGGAGGGGAAGGCGGTACTCGACAAGAGAATCGTGTCAAACGAGCAGTGGTGGAAATTAAGGCACTGGGGTGAAATAGGCTGTGACAAGGACGATACAAGGCCTATGCCGGCATCGGCGTGGCTGTTCAACTCGTTGGCAAATAAGCACGCTGACGCTATGGACAATATACCTGAGCCTACGGTGCTTCCGAGAGAAAAAAGCGACGAGGAGGTCGCAAAGCAGTTGTCGCTGATACTTCCTGCAATACTTGAACGCTGTGGCTACGAAAAACTGTACAGCGACGGCTGGTGGTACAAGCTCAAGAACGGCAGTATGTGTACGGCTGTTGTATGGGACCCTGACGCTGACGGCGGTATGGGGGATATAGCGATAAGAAACGCAGATATTCTGAATCTGTTCTGGGAGCCGGGCATAAAGGATATTGAGGAGAGCGCAAACCTTTTCTATGTGACGCTTGTTGACCGTGAACGGCTGAATCTGATGTACCCTGAACTTTTGGGGGAAGATACCGAAAGCGTTGCGGGCGGTACCGGAAACGTGGAAAAGTACAAAACGGAGGATAAGACGGACGACAGTGCGAAGGTCGAAGTCATTGACTGGTACTACAAGAAAACGATAAACGGCAGAAAACAGCTCTGCTACTGTAAATTCTGCGGCGACAGGGTGATATATTCGAGCGAGGACGATGAAAGCTGTGCCGACGGATTCTATAAACACAGCCGTTATCCCTTTGTTATGGATACGCTGTTTGTGCAGGAGGGAACTCCGTGCGGATTCGGCTACATAGATGTTATGCGTGACGCACAGATGTATATAGATAAGCTGTCGCAGGTCGTTCTTGAGCATACGGTGATGATGAGCAGAAAGAGATATTTTATCCGACAGAACAGTGCGGTGAACGAAGCCGAATTTGCCGACTTAAAAAACAGATTCGTTCACGTTGCGGGAAATCTTGGTGAAGAGGATATAAGGGAGATAAAGGCAGAGCCGCTTGACAGCTCGGTGATGAATGCACTGAGTTTTAAAATAGACGAACTGAAGGAAACGAGCGGAAACAGGGATTTTTCTCAGGGGTCGGTTTCAAACGGCGTTACGGCGGCAAGTGCCATTGCGGCTTTACAGGAGGCAGGAAGCAAGCTGTCGAGGGATATGATAAAGGGAACGTATTTTGCGTTCCAGCAGGTGTGCTATCTGATAATAGAACTGATAAGGCAGTTTTATAATACGCCGAGGAGCTTCAGGATAACCGGGGGATATGACGCTTTTGACAACTCTGCCATAAAGGAGCAGAGCAGGGAGCTTTTCGGGGTGCAGCTTGGGACAAAGAAGCCTGTTTTTGATATAGTATGCACGGCATCGAAGAAATCGCCGTTTTCCAAAGCTTCGCAGAATGAACTTGCAAAGCACCTTTTTCAGCTTGGATTTTTCAATCCGGAAACGGCAGTGCAGGCACTGGGCTGTCTTGCGATGATGGACTTTGAGGGAAAAGAAGAAATTGAGCGTGTAATAAGGGATAACGCAGGAATGAACGAGGTGAAGATATGACAAGAGTAAGAATAGACAAGTCGGGTCTTGGCAGGGATATTTATATCACGGGACACTGTGCGAACGAAAACAGCGGGTCGGCAGAGGCTACGCTTGTATGTGCGGCAATGACAACGCTTGCACAGACGATAGCGCAGAATGTTTTTGACAGCGAGGACACGGGGGATACCGATATTATTGATGTTACGCTGAGAAGCGGTCAGGCGGTCATAAGCTATGTGACGGATGACGACGGGCTGAACACGGCGGTTGACGGGATATGCAAGGGGTTTGATATGCTGGAGGAAAACTATCCGGAATATGTATCCTGCTGCAGAGGTGAGAGGTAAATATGGAAGCGACAGAGAATGTGCAGGCGGCGGAAAACGCTGAAACAAGCGAAGAAGTCAAGGAGCAAAAGAGTGATGAAGGCCTGAACGAAAACAATAAACCGGATAAAGCCGAGGGAGAGCGAAACGAGGATAAGGCGGAGCTTTTCAGGCAGGCGGTGCTTAAGTCAAAGCGTGAGAGGGCGGCAAGGGCAGAACGGATATTGAGCCTTGTGGCGCAGTTTTGCGGAGCGGATAAATGCGACTATGACGGAATAGAAAATGCGGTATCCGAGAGGAACTTCGAGCGGTGCAGAAGAAACGATATGGAGTACAGGCTGGAGCGGTGGCAAAAGGAAAGCGAGGAGGTAAAGCAGACATATCCTCAGTTTGACCTTGCGAAAGAAATGAGTGACAGAAGATTCTTTTCGCTGTGCTATAAGGGCGTGGGGCTTGAGGAGGCTTATCTTATCGTGCATAAGGACGAGCTTTTTATCGCCGCAATGGAATATGCGGCATCTGAACTTATGAGAAGCGGTGCGTTCTGTGAAAGCGGCAGAATGAAGGAGGGTGCGCTGTCACCTGTGGGAGAGGTTACGAAAAGCGAGAAAAGCCTGTCTAAAAATGAGCGGAAGGAGCTTATCAGACGGACAGAGAGAGGGGAAAGAGTGGTGCTTTGATCGTTTATGAATGAGAAGGAAGGTGGTGAGATATGAATATTGCAACGGGAGGGCAGGCGGGAATTTAAAAAAGCCGCAGCCGCACGGGGAAAAGTTTTGCGGCAGAAACGATAAGAAAAAACGATAAGAAAATAGAAAGATGACGGTATCAGCCGTCGGGAAAGGAAATCTATATGAAGATGAGAGAAGTTAAATTAAATCTGTTCGATGTACAGACAACAGGACAGGCAAGTCTGTCCGCCGAGATGAAAACGTTCTATGAGAACACGCTGATAGATATGGCAGAGCCTAAGCTGGTGCATGACCGCTTTGCAGACAAATATCCGATACCCAAGAATAACGGCAAGACGATAGAACTGAGAAAGTACAGCTCGCTTGCAAAGGCGACAACGCCGCTTGTCGAGGGCGTTACACCTGCGGGAAATATGCTGTCGGTAACAGCTAAGACGGCAACGGTAAATCAGTACGGCGACTATATCAAGCTGTCGGATATGCTGGAACTTACCGCAATAGACAACAATGTAGTGCAGTCAACAAAGCTGCTCGGCAGTCAGTCGGGAAGAACGCTTGACACGATAACAAGAGAGATAGTTAACGCAGGAACGAATGTTATATATGCCTGCGGCAAGGACGGCAGCGAGGTGCTGTCAAGAGATGAACTGAGCAAGGACTGCGTTTTATCGGTGGATACGGTATTCCGTGCCGCCGCACAGCTTGAGAGCATGAATGCAGACGGAATAGACGGGGAGAGCTATGTTGCGATAATTCACCCTTATGCCGCATATGACCTTATGAGAAGTGCGGAGTGGGTCGATGTGCATAAGTATGCCGATCCCGAAAGCATATTCAAGGGGGAGATAGGCTCGCTCGGCAATGTGAGATTTGTAAAAAGCACGGAGGCGAAGATATTTGCCGATGAAAGCTGTCCGCAGTTCTATCAGCTGACCTCCGACGCAAATTTCCTTGAGGGAAAGGACTATTACACAAAGTCGGGCGACAGCTATCAGAAGGCAAGCGTTTCGGCGGGCGGACAGGTCACAGCCTCGACATATTATGAGAAGAAGGCGCTTGCGGTGTTCTCTACTCTGGTTATAGGAGCGCACGCCTATGCGGTGACGGACGTTGCCGGCGGCGGTCTTCAGCACATAGTAAAGCAGCTCGGCTACGGCGACGATCCTCTGAACCAGAGAGCGAGCGTGGGCTGGAAGGCGGTACGCACTGCCGAGATACTTACGGACGAGTATATGGTGAGAATAGAGAGCTGTTCTCCTGTTTATTCGGAAAAGACGAGCGCAAATTAAAGCCGGTAAAGAAAAACCGGAATAAGCGGCACAGGGTCACTGCAGGTTATGGTGACAGCAACGGCAGTGCGGGAGGGTAAGGGGAATAATATTGCAAAGGAGAAATATATGAAAGAAAATTTAACTGAGCTTGTGGCGGTAAGGCTGTTCAAGGACAATGACAAGTACAACTCGGATGTGTTTGTATCGGTGAACTGCAACAATTATCTTATACGCAGAGGTGAAACGGTGATGGTGCCATTGTTCATAAAAAAGGAACTGGACAGAGCTGAGCTTCAGAGAAAGAGAGCGGAATACTACCGTGATGAAGGCTGGAAGCAGTCGCTGATAGTGCAGGAGGGCAAGTGATGACGGTAAAGGAAGTCATTGAAACGGTTGACGCACTGCGACCGAACGAGATTGCCGCAGAGGACAAGAGAAAGTGGCTTTATGAGCTTGAAAGCAGAATATATGAGGATCTGTATGTTACGCACGAGCATGAGGGAATTGGGTTTACCGATACGGAAAAGATCACGAGCGACGGTACAACGGAGCTTTTCATAAAGGCTCCGCACGATGAGATATACGTTCTTTATCTTTGCTCGCTTATAGATTTTTACCATGCGGAGTATGAGAGATACGCAAATGACAACGCTCTGTTTGACGCTCTGTATGAAAGCTGCTGCCGTTTCTGGAACAGCAGGCATATTTCGTGCGTGAGAACCAAAATCACGGGATAGGAGGAAGAACTTGGCGGTAAGAGAAATAACGGGTGGTACGGAAAGTGCCGTAAAGTTCGGCGGTATCGATCGCTCGAACGGTACGCCGCTTGGATACTGGCAGGAGCTGTACGGTATGGATTTTACCGCTTTTCCTGCACTTAAAACGGTAAAGCCGTTTTCTTACAAGGCGTTGGCTGACGGTATAACGGGGTATATCATAAAAAACGGAGAGATAGTATACACAAAGGCGGACGGTATATATATTTCTGGAGTGAAAACGGCGGTAAATCTCAGTGCAGGGGAAAAACAGCTTGTGTCACTGGGAGCATACATACTGATAATGCCGGACGAGGTGCTTGTAAATACCGCAGACACGCCTGCAAGCGTGCAGTATACGGCGAAGCCATCGCTTTCAGGCACACTGTTCGAATATAACCAGAACCAGACACGGCCTACGGTTTCTATATATAAGCTGTTGTATCTTGATGTGCCTGAGGAAAGCGTAGCGCTGTCAAGCTACAGCGTTGGCGATATGGTCAGGATAGATTATGAATACGGCGGAAAGAAACAGTACCTGTCTGTAGTGATAAGCTCGGTGGGAAAGGAAAGCTACAGTATGGACGGGTGTGTGTCGGTCAACTTCGACACGAGTGCATACAGCGATACCTACTATTTTTATACGGAAAAGCGGAAGATGGACAAATTCATAGTGCCTAATATAAAGAATGCGGTCTTAAGCTGTCCGATACCGAAGATGGATTTTATAACAGAGCATAACAACAGGCTGTGGGGGTGTTCGTCGGCAAATCGTGAAATATACTGTTCAAAGCTCGGAAGTGCTACGGAGTGGGGAAGCTATGACGGCATCTCAACTGACGCATGGGCGGCAACGGTAGGCTCTGACGGGGATTTCACCGGAGTTTGCGTGTACGGGGGAGGCGTACTGTTCTTTAAAGAAAATGTCGTTCATATTGTCTACGGCACAAGAGCGTCAAACTTTACGCTAAGCACCGTAAAGCTGAGAGGCGTTCAGAAGGGCAGTGACGGCTCGCTGTGCATATCGGACGGACTGCTTTATTATAAGGCGCCTGAGGGGATATTCAGCTTTAACGGCTCTGCATCGGTGAGGATCGACGCAAAGCTGGGTGATGATATTACCGATACGGCGGTGATGACGGCAAACGGAAGATATGTTGTTATGTGTGCGGCTGACAAAACGGTGTATTATTATGACAAGCGCTACTCGGCGTGGTACACGAGGCGGCTTTCGGATGTAATCTCGGCGCACGAGATAAACGGCAGGCTGTATGCCGTTACCCGTGACAGCAATAAAAAGATGAGGCTTGTAACGCTTGTCGGAAACGACAGCGGTTATACGGACAGTGACAGGAGCGAATTCTCTGCGGTCAGCGGCGAGCTTGGCAGGGGAAGCATATTCAGAATATATAAAAAGCTGAGAATGTCGCTGTATCACAAAAAGCAGGACAACGAAACGCTTGAGCTGTCGGCATATATAAGCACTGACGGCGGAGAATGGAGGAAGGTATATGAGCTTTGCAGTGAAAAGGGGAATGGCGAAGAAATAGCTGTCGCTCCTGTAATACCGCTCAGAAGCAGAAAGATAAAAATAAAGATATGCGGCGAAGTAAGCGGTGACGCTTATGCAACGCTGTACGGCGTATATCTTGACAGTGAAAAGGGAAGTGAGATAAGTGGATAATCTGAATATGAGCTTTGCTCCCGATAAATCGGCGGAGGACAAAGGGCGGATAAATGCGGTAGAGGATTATCTGTCACTCCTTACCGAAAGGATAAAATTCTGTTTTAACGGCATAGATGAGAATATTGCACAGAAGTCGGACGGCAAAGAGGAAAAACAGCTTATTTACAGTACGATTGCAGGCGAAGTGGGACAACTCACCGCTACCGGCATCGGCTGTGAGATATTCAACGACTATGAAAATAATATTGCAAGCTCGCTTTACGCACACGCTGAAGGAAACGGCACGAAGGCAACAGCACCAAGCACACACGCCGAAGGAAACAGCACCACAGCAAGCACCCCATACGCACACGCAGAAGGCTATAGCACTGAAGCAAGCGGAGAAGGCTCACACGCTGAAGGCGAGAAAACCACAGCAAGCGGTTATTGCAGCCATGCGGAAGGATACAATGCTACTGCAAGCGGCGGATACAGCCACGCAGAAGGGTACAATGCCGTTGCAAGCGGTTGGTACAGCCACGCAGGCGGCATTAACAGCGAAGCGAAAGCGGAAGCATCCTTCGCTCACGGCGAGTATGCGGTATCCAATTATCGAGGCGGTGCGGCTTTCGGCATAATGAACAAGACTAAGGACGCACTTTTTGTTGTCGGAAACGGTTCACCGAGAGGAAGTTACGAAAGCGATGCGCTGGTGCTTGACGATGGCGGAAATCTGTGGGTGGCAGGTAGTATAAAGTGCGGCGGTGGCAGCGGAGGTTATACCTTGCCGCCTGCGACAGCCGACACGCTCGGCGGTGTGATGATAGGCGAGAATATTAATGTATCGGACAGCGGTACAATATCGGTTGACCTGTCGGCGTATCTGAAATCAGACGAAATATCGGACTGGGCGAAGGCTGAAAGCAAGCCTGCTTATACGGCAAGCGAGATAGGGCTTGGCAATGTGGATAACACCGCAGATATAGACAAGCCTATATCGACAGCGACACAGACGGCACTTGAGGGTAAGGCAGATACAGGACACACGCACACGGTATCCGACATCACAGATATGCCTGCATACTTGACACAAGAAACCGATCCGACAGTGCCTGCGTGGGCAAAGTCAAAAAATAAGCCTACATACACAGCCGATGAAGTCGGGGCGGCGAAAAAGAAACACACACATAACGTGTCGGATATCACAGATATGCCAGCATGGGCGAAAGCCGAGAATAAGCCGGTATATACGGCGAGCGAGGTCGGAGCGGCGACAGCGGCAGATATTACTGCGGCGGTGAATGCTGTCGAGATCGGCGGCAGAAATCTGCTGTATGACAGCACCGGAAATCTTAAAAAAGGCTGGAGCGGTAACACTATAATAACGGTTGATGGCGGAATATCAGGAAATAGCC